>Ga0209081_1001915_pt1 | contig 12250 bp, 6 predicted proteins | sample GOMGulsemesocosm_4_FD_184636 | JGI IMG/M metagenome (GOLD analysis project Ga0209081, IMG submission 184636) | Methane-oxidizing microbial communities from mesocosms in the Gulf of Mexico - GOM15B Gulf of Mexico (SPAdes) (version 2) | ecosystem: Environmental > Aquatic > Marine > Cold seeps... | reverse complement strand
CTCTTTATCTAGATGAACTACATCCTAAACGAGGACGATTAGCTGATGAACCAAATATTGAATGTGGTATATTTTGCCATGCGGCAGAAAATAAATATAACTCAAGCCATTTAACAGAATAAAATCACTCAAATATTTAGCATTTAATTTTGATAAATTCCTCTGCACTGGTTAAGGTATAGCTTGTCTTTATAACCCATATTCCATAGGAATAAAATTAAATAATGAATGCCGAACAATTCAAAGCGTTAGTAAAAACAATCAGCATAGGTAAAAAGCTACCCGATGCAATTTACTTTCATAAAGAAGCATTTGATAAAGCACCATTATCCTTAACAAAATTTATTCTAATTGTCGCTAAAGCATTAAAAATTGATGACAGTGATTGGAATTTAGTAAAAGTATTCAAAAGCGACTTTCGCATATCATTACTCAATTATCCTACTTTTTTTGAAGAATCATATCCACCCTTACAACAAAGTGTCACAGTAGATTTAGCAAAACTAAGTCATCGAATAACAAAGTACTGCAATAGAGATAATCCTCCGATATTGCATAGAAAAGAAACTATGTTATATAAAGAACATCCTAAATATGATGAGTTTTCAATTATCACTCAAGAAGGTGAAGCGGCGGGGTTATATGAAAATAGCCGAATGATAGGCTTTAAAAATTCATGGGAACGCGTAATAGAAAAAAATGGCTACGAGCTAATAGATGGACGATTATTTAGGTGCTCGACCATAAAACCTAACGAGACTATAGAAAAAGAGATTGATCGTCATAAAACGGCTTTGGTGAGGCATGAACTTTCATCCCCAATGAAAAGTATTGCTAAAAATGGCTTTTTATCAGGTGATTATTCAATTTTTGATTATGGTTGTGGACGAGGAGATGATCTTAGAGAGCTCGAAGCACATGGAATTGACGCTATTGGTTGGGATCCTAACTACAGACCCGATGCTGATAAAACAAATTCAGATATTGTTAATCTTGGTTTTGTAATAAATGTTATTGAAGACCAAGATGAGCGTATAGAAGCTATTATTGGCGCTTGGGAAATAACTGATAAGTTATTAGTCGTTTCTGCAATGTTGGCAAATGAGAGCTATTTAGCGCAGTTTACGCCATACAAAGATGGGGTAATAACATCTCGCAATACCTTTCAAAAATATTTCACTCAAGCTGAACTAAAAAGTTACATAGAAAGAACCATTGATGAAGAGCCTATAGCTATTGCTCCAGGTATATTTTATATATTTAAAGATAAAAATATTGAGCAAGAATTTTTAAGTAATCGCCATAAAAGAACATATCAGTGGCAGCAGCTCACTGAACCTAAGCCGGTAAGTGAAGACCAAGCGCGCATTTTATTTACCAAACACCAAGACTTATTAGAGTCATTTTGGCTGTCTTGTCTAGCTTATGGTCGTTTCCCGGCAAATGAAGAGTTTAATGACAGCGATAAAATAAAAGAAATTATCGGCTCTAATAAAAAGGCATTGAAGATAGTAACAGATTGGTTTGGAGTAGAAGAACTATATCTTGCGGCAAATATGCGTAAAGAAGATCTATTGATCTATTTTGCTCTTGCCATGTTTGAAAAGCGCAAAGCTTATACGCACCAACCTGACGACTTAAAACGAGATATTAAAGCTTTTTTTGATACCTATAAGATTGCCCAGCATCAAGCAAAAGAACTATTGTTTAATATTGCTGACGTTGAACAGATCTCAGCGGAATGTTTATCAGCGAACAAAACATTACCCGCTTCCAAACTAGTACTTGAAAATGATCAGCCTCATTCCCTTATTTTTCATAAAAACTTCTTTGATGAATTATCATCATTACTTCGAGTTTATGTTTTATCAGCCCTACAGGTGTACGGTGAATTAGATGACATTCAGCTTATAAAAATACACATTAACTCAGGTAAAGTAACCTTACTCAGCTATGAGGGCTTTGATGATACTCCATTACCTCAGTTAAAAGAGCGAGTTAAAATCAAGATGGCTGAGCAAGATGTAGACTTTTTTGATTATATTCGTGAAGATAATCGGCCTGTTCTATTGGATAAAATTGAGTATATTGATGAAAGCTTTGATGATTTTAAAAAGCAGAAGGCGTTTAACAAACGCCTATCTAATGAGTTACCTATCGCAGTTAAAAATAGCTATCAATTAACAGTTATAGGTATTAATTCATTATTATCAGAAAAAAGACTGATCATTAAAGGATTCAAGTTTTACTTACTATAATTTTAATTCAATAAACAGTAAATTGACTATTATTCATTATCATTTTTAATTTTTACATTTACATAAGGCTTAAACTCATAGGGATTTAATTCAGCAAGTTGCTCTCTCACTCGTCCTCTTAACTCTATTGCAGGTTTAAACACATATTCTTCATAATCTGAATCGTTTGGATTTAATAAAAGTAATTTTGACAGGGCAGTACATAACCGGGTTACTGCTTTGACATCTCTACTGTCGCCTTGAATAGCAGGTACCTTGCCATATTCAAAAACATTAGGACTAACTTTTCTTAATTGATGTAAATATTGGCCAAATACATCTGCCTTCATTCCATAGCCTTTAGCTGCATGCTCTGTTGTAAACCTCGGTATCTCCCAGCCAGGAATAATACCATGAAACCTATCAAGTAAAGCATCATCCTGAAACATCTCAGGCAAGTGCCTTATATAATCTGATTGCCTCGGCTTACCTTCCATAAGATCTATGTTTGCTAGAATCATAAGGCCACAATCACTAGTCAATTTTTTATTAGCTATACTAAAATGACCAGACTCAAGATAATCCTTAAATTTTGCGGCTATGTCATCAGCTCCTTTAAAGTTTATAGATTGCCCTTCATCAAGAACTAATAAATCATGTCTTACTAGAATACCTTTTTCCTTTGTATTCATATTCATAAATAGTTGTGCTTGTGAAAGTGCCCCACCACTATTTAACCAAGTATACCGACTCAAGTTCGAGTAAATAAATGACTTACCTGTCCCTTTCGGAGCTAGTTCCATCATATTTAAATTACTTTGAAGGAGCGGTAATAGCCGCAATATAACACTCCTCTGCTCATTTGGGGTATAAGTAGCTGGTTCACATCCCATAGTTCTCATCAAGAATTGAATCCACTCATCAGTAGCAAAGTTTTTTCTAACTTCAACCAAACTTGATAGTTCAACTAATCCAGATTCCATTGGGCTAAATTTAATTAAGGCGATGGCATTGTCTTTACCATCTTTTTCAATAGATAGCTGACCGGCTCCCCACTGTCCTCCTTCAAGTAAAGATTCATTATCATCTAATACAGCACTTGAGATAACAGCTTGTGATTCATCTAAACAAGGAATAGAAACTAATCTTCGACCTTTTTTTATGTCAATTCTAGCATCGAATCTATCTAAAACGACTACAGTTTCGCCTCTAAAAATACGATTTTTGATTACTTCTTTTTCTGATTTTGATGGTAAATGTTTACTCATAAAGTCAGTAATCTGAGTGTATATTTCCTCATTAGTATTACCGTCATTTTGATACCTTGAAACTAGCCACTCTTCTACAAAGGAAGGGATTGCTTGCTTATCTCTAATACCTAAAGTTCTAACTAAACTTTTATCAATAGTTAGCTCTCTGAAATTTACTTTTATTTTTTCATTAATCATAAGTCAAACATCGCTCCAAAGTTCTTCGAACTATAGGTCTCTTTTAATAATGGTAATGGTATATCGAGAGTTAGAGTCATATCTTCTTCGAGTACTGCATTATTTCTCGAATATTGAACTGTAAATGTCAGCTCTGTCATTCCATTCTGAACATGTTTAGAGTGTATTTTTATTGGTACTAATACAGACTCTAATTTATTTATTTGTTTGATTTTCTCACTACCATAAAATGGTAAATGAGTTTTAATAGAGATATCTTTTATAGTCTCATTTGCAACTAGGGGGATTTTCACAACCCATTTTTTGTCTGCTTCAAGCATGCATTCGAGAACATTAGATGTAATCGAAAAGTGATGTTTTAAGTTTAAATTATTCTCTGCTTTAAGATGAATGAAAGGGATTAAAACTTCTTCAGGGGTCACTCCGCCATGAGCTAAGGCAACAGGGCTCTCAAAGCTAGCTCTACCTTTAGGTACAACGTAACCAGAAGATTCACCATAACCAGGAATAAAATATAAATTGTCCGGCAAGTTTATCAAAGGCTTAGACAACTCAACGACTCTTTCTCCGTGCTTTTCATCAAAAGTATTTTCTACTATAGAGTTGAGGGAAGTAACACCGTGATCTGCTGTAATGTAGAATGAAATATTTTTTTTCAATGAGTAGCTATCTTTTAACCATTTATCTATTGTTTTTCTGACACTGGTAATTATGCTTTTAGCTACTGAGTTATGCTTTGAAAATGATGGCGTTTTATGTAACCTATCATCTAATTCATTTATATAAACGACAACAAATTTAGTGTCCTTACTAAGTTGATTACTCTTAGCTCTTTTCCAGTCTTGAAGAAATATAAAGTTTTGCTCAGAGCCAATATATTCTTTATATCGCTCAAATAAAATATCATAATCACTTTTAGACGTATTATCAGGTGAATACCCTGTTAATACAGATTTTTTACCTATTTTAGTTAGTGTAGGCAAAGGAGCAAATATAATATTTTCACTGTAATCTAAGTTATCTATATCACTGAGTATTTCTCTTATGTCATTATTGTGAATTTGAGATAAAGCATCAACCATAAAAACAACGGTTATATTTTTAGTAGACAAACTCTCTTCTATTTCCTGAGCAACATGCCTCCAATCAAATTTTGACCTTTCTATTCTTGCTTTTTGAGATAGCAACCAATCGCTAAATGAAGTTGTTAATTCTGTTTCATAGTCTAAATCATTTGCTTCAAAGCTTTGCTTTGTTAACTCAAAATAATTGTAAGACCACTCAATAACTTTCTGAACTTCTTCATTATTAGTGATAGGTTTTAATAGATTAAGTTTTGACTTTGAATCGAGTTTCTTTGCTAATGCATTACTAATAGGAGATTTAAGTCTTAGTAAGTAGTCAATTAAGTCTTTAGATATTAACTTAGGATTAGCCTTAATAATTTGCTCTAACGCTTCTATTAACTCAGGCCAAGGGTAAATTAACAACTCAAAAATCAAACTATTATTATTCGAGTTTTCAGGTTTATTAAATATTGATATTAAAGAATTTACATACTTTTCAGTTGCTATAGTGCTAATAGAATAATAGTTAATTAACGGAAGAAGGGTTATTGACTCCGCCATTTCCAACGGAGGAAAAGCTGAAGGTAAATTATGAACTGTAGAAAATTTCTTTAATAAATGTAATGCCTGCTGCTCTGATATAAACTTCAAATCGCATTCAATATCTTTACTTTTTTCTAATACTCCAATAAATGCTTTTGTAGCATCTACGTCTTGTTTTAGTTCATAAATCAAAAAGTTCAGTAATTGTTCATTAAAAGTAGGGATATTCAAACATTCTTGAATAACTCCAAAATGTTCAGTTATTTTAGAAATCAAATCTTCAAAACTCTTCGAACCAAAAATCATTACATCAAGGCTTCGTAGTATATCAACTAAGAAAAACTCTTCTCGTATATTAGGTTCTATAAGATCTAACAGTTTTAGTTTTGAAATTATTTTATTATTTAACCAATTTGGAGGTTGGAAGCCAATTACTTTAGCGAGGAGTAACCTTGGCCTTATTCTTTCAATAGGTTTTACGTTTTTTAAACCCAATAAGTCATTCAGCTTTTTTAAAACAGACTTAGATTTTATTAAAACCCCGAAATCGCCTTTTTGATTAGAACTCAAATGACTAATGATTTTACTTCTAGCTGAGCGAATTGAAATTGCTTTCTTATTAACTACGAGATCAAAGTCGCATTCTTCTATAATATCATATTCATCTAGTGTGAATTTTACTGTCATCTTTCTTGCTCATCATTTTTCATCTTTAACATGATTTTATTGAGTATTAATAATTTTTTACTTATCGAAATAGAAGAGTTTTCAAAAATCTTATTTATATATTGCTCAAGATGTTCAGGGGTTTTAGGTTTACCTTGATCTTTAGATGAATTAAGAGATTTGTTTAATAAACTTCTTAATCGATAAACAATCTCATCTTTATCTGATTCATTAGTATCAATAAATTTCTTACTTACTACCACTTCAGATAATAAGTCTAAGTCATATAATTCCTCTGATCTAAATTCTAAAATATCAATCAAAATCTTTGATAACATATTTTCACTCTGTTTCAAATATGTTACTACTTTATTCAATTCGCTCTCGGTTTTTGGCTTAACATTGGCTAAAAGTGACTTTATTCTAGAATTAAAAACAACAGTATCATCTTCCTTATTTTGCTTTGCTACTATAAAATTAAGACCAGACTTAATTGAAAATTCGATATAAGTAGATAGTTCAGAAATTTGATTATCAGTGCACTCATCTATGCTGAGGCTATACTTAATACTAAGTATTTCTTCTGCTGATATTATTTTGTTAATCTGTACCTTCTCTAGTAAGTCAATTAGTGCTTTATTTGAAGGATCTTTTATTTGAGTTAAATAATGAATGATTTTTATAATATCGTTAGTGTCTGAAGGTACGTTTTGTTGCCAACAATCTAATAGACTTTGTTTCTTTATGTTTTCCAACAGAGAGAATTCTTTACAAAAAACTACTAAAGATTCAATGTACGAATCAACATTGTCGGATATAAAGTTGCCTTTTATATCTAGAACTTCAGAAGTTTTCTCTGCTAAATCCTGGTTAGTAACACCTACCGACACAAAAGACTTCGCTATATTTTTTGCTCCCTCTGATAAGTGTTTAGAGTTAATCGTCGCTTGAGAAAGTTCATTGAACCATTGTTTTATTTTCTTAGTAAACCCTTCAGCTAAAACCTGTTCAGGTAAATAATTAACTCTAAGTTCTCCCCCTTCAAGACCTAGTTCTCTCAATACCTGACCATACAAACTTAAAACAGATACTTGTTTTGTAGTGAACTCTACAACACGAGATCGAATAGGCTTTGAGTTCATGAAACATCTAGCTAAAGCTATACCATCACTCTTTTCTTTATGTAGAAATTTGACTTTGTTTTGTTCAGTTCGAATAGCTAATGCAATCAAAATTGGTATAACACAACTTGGGATCCCATAAGGAGCACAAGTTAGATACTTCTCCATTGACAAAATATCAAAAGGTTTATCCCTACGCTTTATGATTTTCTTTCTGATTAGAGTTAATATTTCTTGAATATTTCCATTTAATTCTTCGATTGATTTAAAATCTAATTCAGGACGCTCTATAAAAAGATCATTGGAATAACGCCCGAGAACGCCGTTTATAACACCACTTTCAGAAGAGGTTTGACGCTCTTCACCTAAAAACTCCGTCTTATATGCTGGATGTGATGAAAAATCTAAAATACGCTGAGTTACCGTTGCAATTACTGGTGCATTAGGATGTTCATTTCCAATATCCTTATTTTTCAATAAATAATTCATTTTCATGTATCGAACAGGTATATCTTTCGAATAAAGCTTGTGGCAAGTTTTTTCTAAATGATTTTTCAACTCGTGCCAACTAGTAATATTGGCAACAGGATCAGTATCTCCTGACTTAATAACTATACTAGAGTTATTTGCAAAACCTAGCTTCCCAAACAACGATGAAACGATCTTGTTAATGCTTCTGTTAAGTAATTCAACTTTTGCTATCAATTGACTTCTAATAGCTTCAGGTAAGGTTTTACCATTTAGTAATGAGTCAACAGCTAAATACTCATGTAACAGTTCATTAATAGACTTGTCATTGCCCTCTATTTTGAGTTTAACCTCGTCAACACCTTGCATTGGTATCCAGTAATAAATCTCTTTGTTATCTTGAGATTTTATTTTTTCCAACAAACTATTAGCTTCAACAGTAGTATTCGCTAGCAACATATGAATAAATATTGAAACAGGTTCATTAGAATTGAAACTGACATTAAGAGATGGTGATGTCGATACATGGAAAGAACGGATAATCCCACTATTCTTACTAGGTTCAAAGTTACCAAAACCTAACATTGGAAAAAATTCTGTTCTTACCTTCTCATATTTAGTTAAGATTTCGTTTAGGCTTAAATGGTTATATTCCTCTAAAGCTTCGTTAACTACATCCTCAATCGACACCCCACCTTCACCCGATAACTTCCAATGTTCTGTAGCTACATTTTTCCATATTAAGTTCGCACTTTTTAGCCATTCTAAGTCAGTAAACAACAGTGTTGATTTGTGTGATGATGGATCACTGTCATACAAAACAGAGCTCAAATAAGATTCAGAAGCTTGGAAGTTTTCACCTAAAAAATTTGACAATAAAATTAGTTTTAAGATGTCTTTTTTTCTTTCTGTTTCCTCTTTTGAGTCGCCTATTATACTTGCGTGAGCTTTTTCAAATATTTTATAAACTTTAGTATCTGAACTTTTAAACTTGTCACCATAGAAGTCAATTATTTTTGGTAAGCGAATTAATTCACGACCCCATAAAGATTCGTTATAAAGTTGAGAGCTTAGTATTTCAGAAGCATTATCACGGAAAAATGTTAATGCTGTTCTATTTGCTTGAGCAGCTATTTGTGCCAGATTGAATAACCCTACAGCTAACGTTGGATGAAGAGGATATACATCAATGACAATATTATTTAATTCATCTCTAAGAGAATCAAACATAGGTAGGTTAAGGCAACTAGTGATTAAGGAATCTTTATTTTTTTTCGAGTTAAAGGCTAATTCATCTCCTTTTTTCGTCCATGTTTTTTGCATTCCAAGAAGGTGGTATCCCTCATTCTCCGACGCGCTAAGTTCTACCTTAAAAGGAGTATTAAATCGACCAGATATTTTAGCAAGACCATCTTTAACTACATTGTCGGCATTAGTCCTTTCTCCATACTCCTCAAATGAAACATGTGTAACACCAATAAAAATAGTATGACCAAAATCACTTGAACATACAGTTTCAACAAATTGTTGGAGTTGAATTATTTCTTCGCCTGAGTTTCTATAAGGACTTTTGATCAAATCTTCAATTGCATGCCCAAATTCATCCCAAAGCACAACGATTCCAGCAAAATTATGATTTTTATATAAATTTTTCCCAGCCTCTTTATAGGCTTCTATAAAGCTTTTTCCGCCATGATTAGAAATATTAAAATCTAATCCTACAAACTCTTTTTTATGCCATTCTAAAAAGCAATTAATAGCCTCAGTTTCATGATTTTCAAGACCAATGAGTAATGATTCAATATCTAAATATTCTGTTATACCATATTCATCTAGGTCACTTTCAAGGATTTCAGGCTTACTATCAATAACTGTTTGGAGCCTCTCCTTACAGGCGTCAAATTCAGTCTTAGGAAGTGTTTTTGATGTTTCTAAAGCTTCCTCCCTTTCAACGGCGTCATATAACCCCTCAAGTAATTTAGAACCTAAAGATGTTGTTTTTGATCCATACAAAGAAACAAGTAAATAAGGTTTTGCATCCGAGTCCGATAAAAATGTATTCTTGAGGTTGCTTGCCAAACGTTCATTTTTAGAGTTTGAAAACTTAGAGAGTAAAGATTCAAATCCTTCGCTAGAAGCCCCAAACTTCAATAGATGAGCAATGACAACTGCTAGATGGCTTTTTCCAGAGCCATAACTACCATATATATTAATAGCTCTTTGTTCTTGAGTAGCGGAAGGAGAAACTGCTTTAGCTAAATGCTCAAAAACCTTTAAAGAAGCTCGTGTTGGCATGTAGTTACCAACTAAAGAAGCATTAGTTAACCCTTGGTCTAAAACTATAGCAGCATCATTAGTCTGAGCATTAATTTCAATTACGTCATGTAAATTCATATGATTAATATTCCCTTATTTATTAACTTCGTTAGATAGCCAATAAGAAATTCCTGTATCAGTAATCATCTTTTCGTCCATATAATAATTGATATCGGATTGAGCGTTTAAAGTTGTTACCAATACAATATCTCTTTGCCCGTGAAGCGTAGAAATAAAAGACCAAAAAGCGGCTTGTTCAATTTTAGGCCAAAATGAAATCCATTCTTCAGGCCTGTAAATAAACAATCCTTTGGATTGATTTTGAAGTATTTCTTTTTCCATTTTGTACCTTGAAACACCGTAAACTGGAGAGGTGCTATGATTAGGCTCTAGCCAAATTTCATAATGCGATAGCTCAATAGAAAAATAACTCTTAATTGCTTCTGAAAGACGAATATCTTTAGTCATAAAGCAAATGCTTTTATAACGAATGTTTTCATTAAAATGATATTGCTCAAGAATAGATTTAACTTTCTGAGTGATAACTTTAAGATTTATTTCCATGTTTCTTCTTTACTTTGTATTAATCGCAAAACAGTTTTATGCGGAGATATGTCGTCTGCAAAGGTAATTGACTCAATATCAATAGTAGTTTGAAATGAAAAAAGCTTACTATATTCATTAGACTGACTCATATCCGCTATAATATCTCTAAGCTCTTGAATTGAAATACACAAAAATTTATGTAAAAAAGATGATTCACAAAACTGTGTAAAACTAATTGATTCTCTAGATGGAAATAGCTGAAACTTAATCATCACAAGTGCATGCATTACGATGTAATTATTTAACTCGGGCTTTCCTAACCTTACACTTTTATCAATCTTATCAATTAACCCTAATTCACTTAATGGAGAATTTTTATCAAAAAGCTTATTAACCCCTTGAAAACTTTTCTCAATTGAAGCTTTTGCACTTTGATGCTCTAAACTTTTTATAATTTCATCTAAAAGGGTTTTAATATCCGTATTAAATCCATTTTGATTATCAATTTTTGTAAAATATAAAAAATATGTTTCTGCCTTCATAGAGAACGCTAGAGCAAAGTGGATAGCCCACCATGTGCCTGAATTGTCTAATTGGGGATCATATCTTTTTATAGCTTCACCAAAATTAGTTAACCTATATGTATGCTTGGGTCCAGACTCAATTAACGCTGAAGCTATCAACCATTCTTTCACCGCACTTACAACATTTGAACCTGCAATTAGTGTAGCCATAGTTTGTGAAAGGTTTGTTTTTGAAAAGCAAGAAGGGTTACCATCAACTAGTTGAATAGCTGAGCTAAACCACCATTTAGTAAAGGGAAATGTTTGATTATTAATGATGGCCAATGTAAATTCCTTTTATTATATTTAAAGAAAAAAAACAAATTAATCATATTGCTTTACAGTATAATATTCAATAGGAAATACAAATAAAAACATGATTTTACAAATTATTTACATATGGTTTTTCAGTGAAAAACACTGTGTGCAAACCATAAAATTCTTTAATGATTAAACAAAAAACGTTATCATTTACCTCTGGACAAAGACTCCAATAGAGACAAAGTAAAGCAATGAAAGCTAAATTTACCGGTCATGATACCTTTTCATTCAGATATGGTTGGAACTATAAAGCAGTTAACCATCTGAATTCTGGTGGAAAATTGCAGACGTCAAATGATGAAAAAACTCAAGAAGCCATCATTGAGCTTGGTGTTGGTAAAAATATGGTTAATGCTATTAAGTATTGGGCTGAAGCAACCTCTGCTATCAAAATCATTAGACAACAATCAACAGTAGATCATGAATCATCCGCTACAGGGCTTTATATCTTCGATGAAAACTCAGGCAAAGATCCTTATTTGGAACACATTGGTTCGATTTGGCTTGTTCATTTTTGGTTAAACTTTAATGATAAAGAATTAACAACTTACCGTTACTTTTTTAATTATTTTAATGGTGAACACTTTGAAAAACCCGTACTTATCTCAAATTTATCTGATGATATTTGTAAGATTGTATCTAATGATGTAACCCTTAATGACAGTACAATTAAAAAAGATGTTGATGTATTTTTAAATACCTACTGCAAAAAGAGTAAAAGCTCAAAAACAGAATCAAAAACACTCGATGAAGAGCAATTTAACTCGCCTTTAGCTGAATTAAATTTAGTAAAGGATAACGGTAGAGGTTTTTTTATTAGTGATCTCAATGAGAAGCAAGATTTACCTATTGAAATATTTATTTATGCCTTGTTAAAGTTTATAGAAAAAGAAGCAAGTATTTCCAAGGTATTTAAAGTTAACTTTGACTCTCTACTTAAAGATCGCTACTCAC
>Ga0209081_1001914_pt1 | contig 12252 bp, 9 predicted proteins | sample GOMGulsemesocosm_4_FD_184636 | JGI IMG/M metagenome (GOLD analysis project Ga0209081, IMG submission 184636) | Methane-oxidizing microbial communities from mesocosms in the Gulf of Mexico - GOM15B Gulf of Mexico (SPAdes) (version 2) | ecosystem: Environmental > Aquatic > Marine > Cold seeps... | reverse complement strand
CAAAACGACGGCGCGGTTATTTTCTTGGAGGGTAATCTGGGCGCGGGCAAAACCACCTTTAGCCGCGGCGTAATGCGAGCTTTTGGGCATTCAGGTGCAGTTAAGTCGCCGACCTATACGTTGGTTGAGCCCTATGAGTTCGGCGATCGATTGGTGTATCACTTTGATCTCTATCGATTGGGCGATCCAGAAGAGTTAGAGTACATGGGCATTCGCGACTACTTTAGTGAATCGAGTATTTGTCTGGTTGAATGGCCAGTGCGTGGTTTGGGTGTATTACCCTCGGCAGATATTATTGTCACTCTGCGGGTGAAGCCGCCCGGGCGAGAACTGAATCTTCAGGCTCTGTCGGAGCGAGGCGTTTCGATTCTGCGTCGACTGAAAGTGGAATTATCTTCTGCTGACGAATGAATCGGCAGGTGGCAGCTAGTGGATGGTTGATCAGTGAACGTCGGCGATAGATTGGTAATAGCCAACAAGCTCAAAATATAACAACAAAAGCGAATACCTAAATGGATAGAGTGAAATGGATACAGCGCTATGGGCGGCAGTAGACGTATGATGCGCCTTGTTATCGTCTGCCTGATGGGGGTGCTCGCGGTGGTTCAAGCCGTCTCGGCAGCCACCAATGTTGATAGCGTGCGCCTGTGGCGCGCGCCAGATCACACACGTTTAGTCTTTGATCTCAGTGATGCGGTCGAGCACAAGCTGTTCACGCTTTCCAATCCGAGTCGGCTCGTGATTGATATCAAAAACGCCACCATGGGCGGCGCACTCAGTAAGCTTGATCTATCCAATACAGCGATTAAAACCGTTCGCAGCGCACCGAGAAACGGCGGCGATTTACGGGTGGTTTTAGATCTCTCATCGGCGATCTCTCCAAAGAGCTTCATGCTTAAAAAGCATGGCGATAAAAATGATCGACTGGTGGTGGATTTGTTCGATCGAACAAAACCGATTGAAAAAACCGTGCAACAAGTGGTGCAGCTCGAAAGTGGTCGTAGAGATATCGTTATTGCCATTGATGCAGGTCACGGCGGTGAAGATCCCGGCGCTCTTGGCCCGAAAACGGGTAAGCGGCGCTTGCGCGAAAAAGATGTGGTGCTGGCCATCAGCAAACAATTGGCCTCGCTAATTAATGCCGAGAAGGGCTATCGTGCTGAGCTGATTCGTTCCGGTGATTATTATATTCCCCTGCGCAAACGCCGTGATACTGCACGAGAAAAACGCGCTGACTTATTTGTTTCTATTCACGCCGACGCCTTTAAAAACCCCAAGGCTCGTGGTGCATCCGTTTTTGCGTTATCGCGTCGCGGCGCGACCTCTGAAACTGCTCGGTTTCTGGCCAAGAAAGAAAACGAAGCCGATCTTATCGGTGGTGTAGGCAGTGTCAGTCTCGATGATAAAGATGCTGTGTTACGTGGGGTTTTGGTCGATCTATCGATGACGGCGACTTTGGGTTCAAGCTTGCAGGTCGGCGACAACGTTTTGAAATCGATGGACTCTGTTGCTCGACTGCACAAAAAACAAGTCGAGCAGGCGGGGTTCGCTGTCTTGAAATCGCCCGATGTGCCCAGCATCTTGGTCGAGACAGGGTTTATTTCTAACCCCGACGAAGCGAAAAAACTCAACAGTAGCTATTATCGAAAGAATCTCTCTAAGGCGATTTTCAAAGGCATTAAACAGCACTTTCAAAGCGTGCCGCCGGCGGGCTCGTACATTGCATTTGTCAAAAATGGTGGCGACCCGAAGCTCGCTTCTAGCTCTGGTCGAGAGCATGTTATATCGAGAGGCGATACGTTGAGTGCGATTGCTCGTAAATACGGCGTTACCATCAGCTCGCTGCAAAAAGCCAATAGCTTGAAGAGCAGCTCTATCAGAGTTGGTCAGAGGCTCAATATCCCTAGGTCCTAAATTTTATCAAGTGTCAGTGTCATAACTGACAGGTACCCGATCATTATGTCAAAAATAAAATTGCTCAGCCCTAGGTTGGCTAACCAAATTGCTGCCGGTGAAGTGGTTGAACGACCGGCCTCGGTGATTAAGGAAGTGCTTGAAAATAGTATGGATGCAGGCGCTACTCGACTGGATGTGGACATTGAAAATGGTGGCATTAAGTTGATGCGGGTACGCGATAATGGCGGCGGCATTGAAAAAGATGATTTACCTTTGGCCTTAAGTCGTCATGCGACCAGCAAAATATACCACCTTGATGACCTTGAAGCAGTGTCGACGCTGGGCTTTCGTGGTGAAGCTTTGGCGAGTATAAGCTCAGTGTCTCGCTTGACAGTCACCAGTAATACGGGTGAAGAGCATGGTGGCTGGAGCGCGAAGACTGAGGGGCGAGATATGCAGGCAGAGCTCTCTCCTGCCGCTCATCCGCAAGGCACAACCGTTGAAGTGCGCGATCTATTTTTTAATACTCCCGCGCGCCGAAAATTTCTTAGAACAGAGAAAACCGAATACAACCGAGTGGAAGATGTCATTAAGCGTTTGGCGCTGTCGCGATTTGACGTGTCATTTAATTTACGTCACAACGCACGAGTGATTCACAGTTGGCGTGCGGCATCTTCGCAGGTTGAAATGGAGCGGCGTGTGGCCCAGGTCTGTGGCCCAGCCTTTATGGAAAATGCCGTTCATATTGATATTGAACGCGGCGGTTTAAAGCTCTGGGGCTGGGTTGCCTTGCCAACATTTTCTCGCAGTCAGGCAGATCTTCAGCATTTTTATGTGAATGGTCGCGCGATTAAAGATAAGCTGGTTACGCACGCGGTCCGACAGGCCTATCAAGATGTTCTGTTTCACGGACGTCATCCCGCTTTTGTTTTGTATCTAGAGCTTGAACCTGGCAACGTCGATGTCAACGTTCACCCCACCAAACACGAAGTGCGTTTTCGTGATGGACGCATGGTGCACGATTTTATCTTTCGCAGTTTGCATCACGCCTTGGCCGAAGTTCGCCCTCAGGATCAATTGCCGACTCAAGACGACGAGTCATCCATGCAGTTGCAATCGACAACACAAACGTCGGGTTTGGGGGCGGGAGAGTTTAAGCAACAAGAGGCAATGTCATTTCGGCCTCAGTCGGCAGGCTTTTCTTCACCGCTTAGCGGTGTTAATGAATCGATGCCAGCTTATCAACAGCTCTACAGTTCCAGCGAATCAGTTGCCGGTTTGTCTGCCGGACAGTCTGCCGCGAGTATGGCGCAGTTAGAGGCGTCTGATGCCGAAGTGCCGCCCTTGGGTTACGCCATTGCGCAGCTAAAAGGTATTTATATTTTGGCTGAAAATGCTCAAGGCCTAATTGTCGTCGACATGCATGCGGCTCATGAGCGCATTACTTATGAGCGAATGAAAACGGCGATGGCTGAACAGGGTTTACAAACGCAGCCATTGCTGGTTCCTGAAACAATTGCGGTGAGTCAAAAAGAAGCCGACTACGCGGATCAAAATGTAGAGGTTTTCAAATCTCTGGGTTTTGAATTGCAGCGCGTTGGTCCAGAATCTCTGCTGATTAGACAGGTCCCTGTTATTCTCAATCGAGCCAATATTGAACAGCTGGTGCGCGATGTACTGTCTGATTTGGTTGAGCACGGATCTAGCAAACGTATTGATAACCACATTAACGAAATTTTAGGAACTATGGCCTGCCATGGGTCGGTGAGAGCCAATCGCCGATTATCACTTCCTGAAATGAACGCATTATTGCGCGATATGGAGGCGACCGAGCGCAGTGGTCAGTGTAACCACGGACGCCCCACTTGGGCTCTGCAAACGCTAGACGAATTAGACAAGTTATTCTTACGAGGGCAATAATCGTACTGCAAACTCAGTAACTCAGTAACTCAGTAACTCAGTAACTCAGTAACTCAGTAACTCAGTAACTCAGTAACTCGTATCTAGGTTGCTGCCAGTGTTTTCTCAATGTCAGATTGCTTTGAGCGGATCATCTCAAATGCGTCTGTCGCAGGAACTGGGCGAGAATATAAATACCCTTGGCCAAAATCACAGCCGTTCTGGGTGAGCATGATCTGGTGGGCTGGAGTTTCGACGCCCTCGGCGACAACCTTCAGGTTGAGTTTATGGGCCATTGCAATAATGGCGCTAACAATTTCTTGGTCATTGTTCTCTTCGGCGATATCCATGACGAAGGTTCTGTCGATTTTTAGAATGTCTAAAGGCAGAGATTTCAGATAGCCGAGCGAAGAGTGGCCGGTGCCAAAATCATCAATGGCAATGGTCACTCCGAGCTCCCGTAAGCCGCTAAGTTGTTTGTGCGTGAGTTCAATGTTATCCATAATCATGGATTCCGTAATTTCTAATTCTAGTGCCTCAGGTTGCAGTGTGTATTTTTTGAGGGATTCTTTTACTTTGTCGGCAAGATCGTAGCTTTGTAATTGCCGTGGCGATATGTTGATGGCGACCCGAATGGGTCTTGCCCCTGCGTCGAGCCATTCTCGTAACTGTCGACAAGCTTCATCAATGATCCAATTTCCAAGCGGGACGATGAGCCCAGTTTCTTCGAGTGCGCCGATAAAACTGTCGGGAAACTGCATTCCTTTTTTAGGGTTCTGCCAGCGTATCAAAGCCTCGAATCCAAATATATTGTTATTGTTAAAATCAACTTGAGGCTGAAAGTAAAGCAAAAACTCTTGCTCACGGATAGCTCTTCGAAGCTCGCTCTCGAGTGCCATTTGCTCAATGGCATGATCTGTCATTTGACTGGTGAATTTTTGAAATTTGTTGCGCCCTAGCGCTTTGGCACGGTACATGGCGAGATCTGCATTTTGTAAAAGCTCTTCACTGCTGACGCCATCTCGAGGGGCCGATACTATACCAATGCTGGCGGAAATGATAAGTTCAGTCTCGCCGAGTTTTATCGGAACTCTCAAGCGTTTTAGAATGTGGTCGGCGACGATTCCGTGATCTCCTTCATTGCTCATAGTGTTGAGAATTATGCAGAATTCGTCGCCACCCAAGCGAGCAATGATATCGTTGCTTCTAACGCAGGAGCGCAATCTTTTGGCAACTGTTTTTAGCAGTTCATCTCCAGCGTTATGTCCCATTGAATCATTGATACGCTTAAAGTTGTCTAGATCTATAAATAACAATGAGAACGAATTACTTTTCAGGTCTTCTCGCTCTAAAGCCTCCTTGATGTATTCCATGAACGCTCGTCGATTTGCTAGTTCAGTTAAGCTGTCGAACATGGCCATGTTATGCAGCCTATCTGTCTTCTTGGTGATTTCTTGTCTCATCTCGGTGAGCTGTTCGCAGACGATCTCTTCCGTTTCATTCAAAATATCGATTTCATCTTTGAGCCAGTGATTGGATCGGTTTCTCAGCAGGCGGTCCATTGCACCTTTGAACTCACCTGTGGTGATCATTGGAAGTAGTTCGGCCTGCCTATGGAGGCGGTCGATAGGAGTCCAAAAAAACGAAACTAATAAAACACAAGAAATTGCAATGCCGCCAAAGGCAACGAGAACGTGTGAGTTTCTGGCAGATTTCATTATCAGGCTGCTATCATTGGTGTTGACTATGACAACAAAGTGACTGTTGCTTTCATTATTGTGGGTCGGTGTAATACTGACTTCGTAAGAGATGTTGTTGAATATTATCGACGACGTCTTGCTTTTCGCTTCATCAAAAGTGAGATCTTTCTCTAGGCTGGCTAATAGTGGAATGGTGATTTTTGGCTTGGTGATTAGTTTTAAGGAGCGCTTCCAGCGTGTTAGGTCTCTAACTGATTCCAGTTTATTGTCAGATGTTTTTAATAAAAGCCCGATATCCGTGTTGGTGATTTGATTGAAATCAAGAATCATATCGGTGATCATGACTTCAAGCCTTAAAAAATACACTTGTCCCTCAAGGTCTATTATGGGAGAAGTAATAACTTGTTGGCATGTGGTTTGGCATTGAATATGCCATTGCGGCGATGGTGCTAGGTTAGGCTTACGTGTTTCTACCTCTAGACTGGTTTTCCATAGTGGCCTGCCGTTTTCATTATAAAGTGTGGCATTGTCAATTCCCCAGTTCAACTGTAGTAAAGGCCAGTTATAATTTAGGATCGAGGGCAATTTTTTATTGTTGTCAGATGCTCCCGCCATGGAGGGCAACAAATCCATAAGCTGTAGGTTGTGACGGTATGATTGAGTTAGTAGGCCGTTCAGTGCTTTATGAAGCTTTTCAAAGCTAATTTGTTGTTGATGATTTGCTAAACCCTTCAGCTGATAACTGTTTAAAGAAATCAAAAATCCGCATAAGGTCATGAGGATGGCAAGAATCAAACAAATGGCTTTCCACTTTAAGCTAAAAAACATAATGACTACTCAAAACTTATAACTTATTTGTGTGCTGAATAAATTCCATCTTTCTTTGGATTGGCTTAGATCGTTTTCACTTGAAGGTAGCCACGCGGTGCCTTTGATGCTGTGATATTCCATAGAAATAAGCCAGTTGTCATTGATTTCGTAGCGAGCACCAAAGGTTGTGTCGTAGGCGAATCGGGTGTGATCGGGTAGGCCTGTTTGCAGTTGATATTGGTCGCCGTCTTTGTCACCTCTGTCGCTGTAATAAACGTCATAACGAAGGAATCCGCGCCATTGATTGTTGAATCTGTAAGTGGCTGAAAAATAGTACCCAAGAGTGGGGGATGTGAGTTTAGAGCTAGGGCCAAAAACATCTTCGGTGATGTAGTCTAGAGTTTGATATTCTGCGTTAAACTGCCAGTTTTGGTGGTTGTATTCAGCAGACCAAAGACTGGATTCGACATGTGTATTCCCGGGGAACCCATGCAGCGGAGAGGTGATGAAAACCGCCGGTGCGATTTGTATTTGCTGAACGCCAGGGGCTGGCTGGTAATCGATTTTGATATCGGTGTAGGTGTAAGCCAGACGCAGGGTTCCTCCAAAAGATTCAACGAGTACGCGATAGATTGTGATTTTTTCATTATCGAGTTCTCCTGATAGTGGGGCACGAATGAGCCCGTCTTTCACCGTATCGGTCAATATGGGTTCTCCCTGTAATAAATCCCATTGTACAAGGTGTTCACCTAAGTAAGCGTGCCCATAAATAGACAGTGAGTCCGAGGTATGAAAAATATCTCGAATGGGGTCTCGATAGATGGATTCAGGTAAAAGTATGGAGGGGCGATTCATGGCGACGTCGCGAGTATCATTAAAGAGGCCGTAGGGGTTTTTAATACGTCCGCCTCTCACTCCTAGTTGCCATGACATACCTTGTATTACGGTGAAGTCCGCCAGTGCGTAATCTATGTAGACATCGTCACGAGAAGTTGCCCCCGCTTGTCGGTAGAGCGCCTGAATAGATAGTTGCAATCGAGGGAACGGGCGCCAGTTTGCCCCAAGTGCAATGTCGGTAAATTCCCAGCTAACGTCTTCACTGTCGCCGTAAAAGCGGTTGTCCGAAGTGTATATTAGTCCTTGGCTTACATAGCCATGCCATTTCAAATCAGGGCTTGCACCGAGACTGTGAGTATTAGTCATCCCAGTAACTAGGATGACTAACAGCCTAGCGTAACTTGATGAGATGAAGTGTTTCATCTTGGATTCCTGAGTTGATGTATCCAATGCTGCCTGGAGTAGCTCTAAGTTGTTGGATCATTTGTTGTTCATTGGCGACCTCTATTGGCGCCTGGCCAATCCCGGTGTAGACCAAACGATCCCAATTGCGCTTGAGTTGATGGGGAAGCAGCCTTAACAAAGAGCGAACAAATAGATTGTGTTTGGGGTTGTTATTGGGAAGTACAAATACCGTTATAGGGCTGCCATCGGGCCAGATTCTCATACGCATTGAAAAGATCGCTCGCGCTTCGTTAATCGATAGTTCTTCGATGTTAGGTGGAGCGTGCAGTGCTAGGCTCAGATCGGCGAGGTCGGTTGGTGAGGCTGTGCATTCAAAGCACATCATCATAAGCCATAAGCTGGCTATCAAAGGTGCAGAAAATGTTGAGCAGGCCGTTCTCACTGGGCGTGTATCCTTACTGCGAAAAGTCCTTGAGCGATCACTGGTTGATCACTGTGCGAGTTCTATCAGTGTAGACGAGGCTTGAGACTCGGGGCGAAAAAATAAGATTTTAAAAAGCTGCGGCGATAATCGGTAGGGAAACCTGATAAAATCATACTGGTAATACGTCCACCACTACGACACCGATATTTTTTATGACCTCAGCGAGCTCCAATAAACCTTTAGTTCTTTTCCTGATGGGGCCAACCGCTTCAGGTAAGACTGATCTTGCCATTGCTCTGCGTCAGCAATTGCCGGTCGAATTGATTAGTGTCGATTCAGCGCTGGTCTATCGAGGGTTAGATGTTGGTAGCGCTAAGCCCAGCGCGCAGGAGCAGGCTTTGGCGCCACACCGCTTATTAGATATTCGAGATCCTTCGGAGCCTTATTCAGCGGCCGAATTCAGAGAAGATGCCTTACGCGAAATTGATGAAATCCATCAGCAGGGAAAGATACCTCTCTTGGTCGGCGGAACCATGATGTACTTCAAAGCCTTGCTGGAAGGTTTTGCAGATCTACCGGCAGCCGATCTTGAAGAAAGAGCAAAGATCGAAGCCGATGCACTCACTCATGGTTGGCCGCTTGTGCACGAACAGTTGCGCGAGGTTGATCCTGAATGTGCGGCCACTATCCACCCCAATCACTCGCAGAGAATCAGTCGTGCCTTAGAAGTCTACCGGGTTTCTGGGCGGACCATGTCAGCGCTACGGGCGGAACAAGATCGTCAGGCCGATGACTTGATGAGTCGGTATCAAGTTGTTCAAATTGCCATTGCGCCACACGATCGCGGCGTTTTGCATGAGCGCATCGCCAGGCGTTTTCAGCAAATGATTGAGCAGGGCTTTGTCGATGAGGTGCGCGGCTTATACCAGCGTGGAGATTTGCACGAAGACCTACCCGCTATTCGGGCAGTCGGCTATCGACAGGTTTGGAAATACCTTAATAATGAATACGACAGTGACGAGATGATCGAGCGCGGAATCATCGCCACACGGCAGCTTGCCAAGCGCCAATTGACCTGGCTCAGAGGTTGGGATCAGCTTAATTGGGTCTACACCGACACAGAAGATGGTCGAATTCGCAAAAAAACAACACTAATTAACGAAATTTTGAACTTTTTACCTTAAACGACCCTATAATAGTGCTGGGTTGTCGTTTTGATATCCCAAGTCAGTTACTTATCGTTAACTTTTTTAACGCTTATTGCCGCCTCCGATTACAAACTTGTTGTAAATCGGTCTTTTGGGTGGCGCTTTTGATGCTTTGTCTATTAAAGGAGAATAACTATGTCAAAAGGGCATAGCTTACAAGACCCTTATTTAAATGTTTTGCGCAAAGAGCGCATTCCCGTTTCCATCTATTTGGTGAACGGTATTAAATTACAGGGGCAAGTCGAGTCATTTGATCAGTTTGTTGTACTGCTGAAAAACACTGTTAGTCAGATGGTCTACAAACACGCAATTTCTACTGTTGTTCCTTCTCGCGCTGTGCGTGTTCCAATGCTGAGCCCGCAAGCTGGTGAAGGCGAAGAGAGCGAAAGCTAATTACTTTGAGGTACGTCATTGTTTTTTGAACGTCCTGACTCCGGTGAGCTGGCAGTGCTGGTTCATTTGGAGTTTCCCAAACATACCGATCCCGATGATCCCCGTGAATTTGAAGAGCTGGTGCTGTCTGCAGGAGGTGATCCTGTTGATTTTATTACCGGTCAGCGCTCGTCACCCCACGCTCGTTATTTCGTCGGAACCGGAAAGCTCGAAGAGTTGAAGCAAGCTGTGCAACTGCATAGCGCCGAACTGGTAATCTTCAACCACAATTTATCTGCCAGCCAAGAGCGCAATATTGAACAAGAGCTTGAGTGTCGAGTCTTAGACCGCACTGGCTTGATTCTCGATATTTTTGCTCAGCGGGCCCGAACCCATGAAGGTAAGTTACAGGTGGAGTTGGCGCAGCTGCGTCATATGTCGACGCGATTGATACGCGGATGGACTCACTTGGAACGTCAGAAGGGTGGTATTGGTCTGCGCGGTCCCGGCGAAACTCAGCTAGAAACCGACCGTCGGTTACTGCGTGGTCGCATTACTGCGATTGAAAAGCGACTGGCCAAAGTGCGTAAGCAGCGAGATCAGGGGCGTCGTTCGCGTCGCCGAGCCGAGGTGCCTACGGTTTCGCTGGTGGGTTATACCAATGCCGGAAAATCGACGTTGTTTAACAACATTACCAACGCTGGGGTTTATGTCAAAGATCAGCTGTTCGCGACTCTAGACCCGACCATGCGCCGTATCGCATTACCCACATTGGGTGAAGCTGTATTGGCTGATACGGTAGGGTTTATTAGTCATTTACCCCATCGATTGGTTGAGGCCTTTCGGGCAACGTTAGAAGAGGCCGCCAGCTCCGATTTACTGTTGCATGTCATCGATGCGCCCGCCGAAGAGCGAGCTCGCAATATCGAGCAGGTTGAAGAGGTGTTGGAAGAGATTGGCGCCGCGGAGCTGCCTCAGTTGAGAGTCTTTAATAAGATCGACTTGATTGAAGGTTTTGCGCCTAGAGTTGATCGCAATGATCGGGGCTGGCCAACTGCGGTGTGGCTGTCAGCACGGACGGGTGAAGGTGTCGAACTTTTGTTCGACGTTATCGCTGAAATGTTGGGCCAGGATCGAATCATTCAAACGCTGAGTCTGCCCGCTTCTCAATCGCGATTGCGGGCCAAGTTGTATCAGTACAACGCGGTGACTGATGAGCAATACAACGATAATGGTGACATCGAATTGAGCGTAAATGTTCAAAGGTCCGACTTGCTGCGCATCCTCAGTCAGGAGCAGTTGATGTTTGACTCGTTGAGTTGGCTCTAAGTTGGCATCAAATAGTTACAAATCGAGCAATAAACGAACGTTTTTTTGACGAAAACCTCGGTGAAGGCATGATTTATCCTGAATCAACCGAAAAGCAGTTAAAAAACCAAGTGGCTTTGCTAGAATCCTTGCACATTCTGGCATAAAGCCAGAACAGAATTTAATGAACGGAGATAGGCTATGGCCTGGAATGAACCGGGTGGGAACGATAAAGACCCATGGGGCGGTAAACGCGGTAACGATGGCCCACCAGATTTGGATGAAGCATTGAAAAAATTCCAAGAGAAACTCAACGGGATCTTTGGTGGTTCTGGCGGCGGCAGTGGTGGCCAAGGCGGCCTCAGCGGTGGCGCTATAGGCTTTATCTTGGTTGCTCTCGTGGTCGTTTACGCGTTGTTCGGCATTTATCAGGTGAACGAGCAAGAGCGGGCGGTTGTGCTGCGCTTGGGGGTTTACTTAGAAACCAAAGATGCGGGCTTGCACTGGAATTCACCCTTGATTGATCAGGTCTCGATAGTCAATGTCACCAAAGTTCGCACTCATTCAGCGAAAGGTGAAATGTTGACCGAGGATTTGAATATCGTCGAAGTGAATTTATCCGTTCAGTACCGAATTTCAGACACTAAGAACTTTGTCCTAAATGTGCGAGACCCTGAGCGTTCGTTAGCACAGGCCACCGATAGCGCTTTGCGCCACATTATCGGCTCGACCGAAATGCACGAAGTATTGACTGAAGGCCGAGCAAAAATTGCCATCGACATAGAGAGTCGCTTGCAGCGATATCTCAATGCCTACGGTACTGGTATTGAAGTTGACAAAGTTAACGTGCAAGAAACTAATCCTCCGCGTGAAGTTCAGGCCGCTTTCGACGACGTCAACAAGGCTCGGGAAGATGAAGAGCGCTTGAAGAACGAAGCAGAAACCTACGCCAACGGTATTATTCCTGAAGCCCGCGGTGCAGCTCAACGTGTGATCGAAGAGGCTACGGCTTACCGTGAGCAGGTTGTCGCTAAAGCGATAGGTGAAGCAAAACGTTTTGAGCAACTTTTGACCGAGTATAAAAAATCGCCAAAAGTAACGCGCGAGCGTTTGTATCTAGATGCCGTACAAGATGTGATGGCGAACAGCACAAAAGTGATGATCGATGTCGAGGGAGGCAATAACATGTTGTACCTTCCACTGGATAAAATCATGAGTTCGAGTGGCGGCGGATCGAACAGTTCAGCAGTTTCTCCTCAAGTTATTCGTGAAATCACAGATCGGGTGTCAGACCAGTTGCGTCGTGAGGCTATTAATAACACTCGCCGTCGGGAGGTGCGTTAATCATGAACAACAAACTGTTTAGCGTAATCACAGCCCTATTGTTGGTGGT
>Ga0209081_1001913_pt1 | contig 12265 bp, 9 predicted proteins | sample GOMGulsemesocosm_4_FD_184636 | JGI IMG/M metagenome (GOLD analysis project Ga0209081, IMG submission 184636) | Methane-oxidizing microbial communities from mesocosms in the Gulf of Mexico - GOM15B Gulf of Mexico (SPAdes) (version 2) | ecosystem: Environmental > Aquatic > Marine > Cold seeps... | reverse complement strand
CGCCTTTCACACAGCGTTGACCTCGAGGGGCTGGCGCGCCACCGAGGCTCAGCCTTTGGCCGCCAGGTCATGCCGCAACCCGCGCAGATCGATTTCGAAAATGCCTTGAGCATCGCCATATTAAAGCTTCGCCATCAATTCCCCTCAGGTGCACTGTTTACCGAAGACGAGGGACGCACGATAGGCTCAGCCGCGCTGCCGCTAGAGTTTCAGGCGTGCATGCAGCAGGCACCACGAGCGGTACTTGAAGCAACGGTGGAAGAGCGTATCGACATCGCACTCGCCGACTACGTAATCGACGCGCGTCCGCAATACCTGCAGGCTTTTGGCGATGACGAAGGCCAGCTGAAATTCCGCGAACAGATCCTCGGTAACCTAGACCGTATTCGTAAACGCCTGGGTGGCGATCGCCACAAGGTACTAGTTGAATGCTTTACCTCGGCGCTCGATGAATTTGAACGCAGCGATAACCCCGACGGCTTCCGCGACGGTATTAAAGTGTTGCTCACCGATTATTACGACCCCATGTACGACTACCAACAAGGCCAGCGCGATGGCCGCGAGATATTCCGCGGCGATAAAGAAGCCATTGTCGAATGGGCGGAGAATTTCAAACCAAACAACTGAGTATTTTTACGAAATTACTCAACATGAATTTATCTTTAAAAGGTAATAAACCAACCTAAACCATCAGAACGAGAATTTTCTTGTGAGGGCAAGGAAGCACCGCGCATAGAATCGGAGTGTACGAGTAGTACATGAGGATTCGAGCACGGAGCTGACGCCGCCATCGCGAGAAAAGGCCGTTCATAAACCATAAGGAGAATACCGTGCGGTTATTGTCTGTTCTAACAGCGCTGCTCGTCTCAGTAAGCTTTTCCCTCAGCCTTCAAGCTGAGACTTTTACCTTTACCGCCATCCCGGATCAGGATGAATCTCGCCTGCAACAACGCTTCGGCAAGGTCGCCGCCTACCTCGAAAAAGAGCTGGGTATAGAAGTAAAATACGTGCCGGTAAAAAGTTACGCCGCGGCGGTGACCGCCTTCCGTAACAACCAGGTACAACTGGCCTGGTTCGGCGGTCTTTCCGGCGTACAAGCTCGCAGCCTGGTTGATGGTAGCGAAGCCATTGCCCAGGGTTTTGAAGATCAGTTTTTCACCAGCTACCTGATCGCCCACAAGAGCACCGGCCTTACTCGGTCTGACGATTTCCCGCAAGCTATTGCTGGCAAGACCTTCACCTTCGGCTCCAAGGGTTCAACCTCTGGCCGCCTGATGCCCGAGTACTTTATTCGCCTTAACCTTGCCCAGCCACCGTCAGCGGCCTTCGAACGTGTCGGCTTCTCGGGCGACCATAGCCGTACAATTGCGCTAGTACAGTCCGGCGCCTTTGAAGTCGGTGCGGTCAACTACAAGGTCTGGGACAGAGAGCTGGCCAGCGGTAAAATTGATCCGAGCCAAGTCAGCGTCATCTGGAAAACACCGACCTACCCAGACTACCAGTGGAGCATCCGCGGCGATGTCGACGCCAACTACGGCGAAGGCTTCAAGGACAAGGTAAAGCAAACACTGCTGAATATTGACGACGCCGACATTCTCGCCGCCTTCCCGCGCCAGTCGTTTATCAACGCCGCCAATCACGACTACCAGCCCATCAAGGACACAGCCGTGTCGATTGGCTTGATTGATGGCTAATACCGCACCTCTGGCGGCAAACCCTAAAGGGAATTATCCCTTAGGCTCTGCAGTAACAGAGGCGGTCGCACAGACTGGTATCCAAGTCTTTGAGTTAACCGATACTGACCTCCACTACGAGGGCCGCGTCATTCTCAAGGGTGTGTCGCTGCGTATTGTGGAGGGCGAACGCGTAGCGCTCGTCGGCCAGTCTGGCTCCGGAAAATCGACCCTGTTAAAACACCTGCGTGGCCGCGCCGGCGCAGACGTCGCTTGGTGCCCGCAGCACAGTGGCCTGGTACCCATGCTCAGCGGCTACCACAATATTTTCATGGGCGGCCTCGAGCGTCACAGCAGCGTTTACAACCTCTGCAATCTCATCAAGCCATTCGCCGGCCCCAAGGCCGAGATCCAGCGGCTGGCCGACCAGCTTGAGATTGGCCAGGTGCTGTTTAACTCGGTCGACCGCCTCTCCGGTGGCCAGCAACAGCGGGTGGCCATTGGCCGAGCGCTCTACCAACAGCGGTCGGTGTTTTTGGGCGATGAACCCGTATCGGCGCTGGATGATTTTCAGGCCGATAAGCTGCTGAGTTTGATCACCCAAAAACACCCAACGCTGGTGCTGGCACTGCACGATATTGATCAAGCGTTAAAGGTCTGCAGCCGCGTGATTGGCCTCAAACATGGTCGTATTGTGCTCGACGCCCAGTGTGACCAGCTCGACCGCGCACAGCTGCACGAGCTCTATCAGTTATGAATGCTCAAGACTATAAAGCCCCTCGATTGTTAGAGGTGCTGGGGCATGAGTAGCTGCGCGCCGATAAAGCGCTACACCGCAACCCAGAGCAGCGCTAAAGGTCTGCGCCAAGTCAGTCTATGGCTCGCTGCGCTCGGGCTCGCCTGCCTGTTTCTCGCCGATCTGGAAGTGCGCAGCCCCAACCCAGCGCAAGAGTTATTGCGTATGGGGCAGGGGCTGCTAAGCCCCAACTTTTGGTCCTGGAGTGAAATCGCCAGCAGCGCCTTCAATACTCTGGCGTTTGCGCTGCAGGGCGTTGCTCTGGCCTCCTTGACCGGCTTTCTATTGTCACTGAGTTACCGGTCGATATGGGTACGCACCTTTTGCGCGTTTATCCGCTCGATTCATGAATTATTTTGGGCGCTGATATTTATTCAGATTTTTGGCCTGTCGTCACTCACCGGCTTGCTGGCCATCGCCATTCCCTACGCCGGTACTCTGGCGAAGATTTATGGCGAACTGTTTGAAGAAACCGACCCGGCACCGCGCGGTAATTTGCTAAACCCGCGCGGTCTCAGCGCGTTTTTTTACACCACCTTGCCGCTCGCCTGGCAACCACTCACCCAATACACCAGCTATCGATTCGAGTGCGCCCTGCGCTCGAGTATTGTGCTGGGTTTTGTCGGCTTGCCGACCCTCGGCTTTCATCTGGAAACCGCGCTGGGTGAGGGGCACTATGATGATACCGCCGCGCTCTTATATGTACTGCTGGGGCTGGTAATCAGTATCCGATGGTGGCTAAAAAAATCCCTGCTGCCTTTGTATCTGATAGCCGCACTGATATATCTACCGCCCACCGCAGCCTTTCAGTGGGAATACATGCTGCGATTTTTCGGCGAGGACATAGTGCCGGCGCCGCTTCGCCAACTCGCCACAGAAACGGCTGGTGGCGCTAGCCTTATCGAAAAAATTGCGCGTCTGCTACCCTGGTTACAAACCCTCTGGACGCAACAAATTTGGCCAGGTGTCAGCAGTACCCTAGTGTTGAGCCAGATAGCCCTAGTCGTCACCGCGATCCTAACCCTGTTGTTGTTTCCGCTAAACTCACGGCTGTTTTTTACGCCGTTTAAACGCAGCGCTGGCGACGGTCTTTTGATCGTTGCGCGCACGCTGCCGGAATACCTGCTGGCCTTTGTCGGGCTGCTGCTGATTGGCCCCTCCATGCTGCCGGCCATAGCCGCACTCGGTATCCACAACGGCGCCATCATCGCCCACCTACTGGGGCGCTTTAGTGACGGTGTAATACTGCGCGATGACAGTGCCCGTGGCAGCAATCGTTATTTTTATGAAGTCTTGCCGCGTCTCTACCGCCAATTTTTAGCCTTCCTGCTCTACCGCTGGGAGGTCATCATGCGCGAGACGGCGATACTCGGTATGCTCGGTATAGGTACACTTGGCTTTTACATAGACTCGGCCTTCGAAGAGTTTCGTTTCGACCGAGCCATGCTGCTCATTGTGTGCGCCGCGCTACTCAACATGGCGGCGGATTTTATCGCGCGCCACCTGCGCCAAAGGTTACACTTAAAAACAACGCCCGAAACTATATAGCACTGCAAGCACAACCACATTTACATCCAGAAAAGAGTCGTAATAAATATGGCCATGAGCCCACCCATGATTTACCAAGACTTAGTCCTTATTGGGGGCGGCCATGCCCACGCTCAGGTCATAAAAATGTGGGGCATGCAGCCATTACCAGGGGTGAGGCTCACGCTCATTTCTCCGCAAGTGCAAACACCTTACTCAGGTATGCTGCCAGGCTTAATTGCTGGGCATTATCAGTTCGATGAAACTCATATAGACCTGATGCGTTTGTGCCAATACGCCGGCGCACGATTTATTCAGGCGAGCGTACAGCGAATTGACCTTCTAAAAAATGACATTATTCTATCGTCCAGCACTGAACAATCTAATACCAGCGCGGTCACTAAACGCCCGCCGATCAGTTTTGACCTGCTCTCTATCAACAGCGGCATCACCCCCGACCTTACGCTTGCTGGCGCGCGTGAATACGCGACGGCGGTTAAACCCATCAGTGCATTTTACCCTCGCTGGCAAAACACCCTTAGGCAATTAGAGCGCACGAAAAGAGACACATGCATTAGTGTCGTCGGCGGCGGGGCCGCGGGCATCGAACTCATATTGGCCATGCAACATGTAATCAGTAAAAGTCCCGACATCCATTGCAAAGTAACCTTCAACCTTGTCTTTCGCGGTGAACAGCTAGCGGCCAATTTTCCAGCAGCCCTGCAGAAAAAAATAATTCAGCTGTTAAACACCAAAGGCGTCACCTGTCATAACGACAGTGATGTGCAGTCGATCGAAGAGAATAAAATTATTTTTACTGCCACTAAAGCGCCGCTGGGCAGCGAACATATCTTTCTCTGTACCCACGCCAAGGCGCCCCAGTGGCCGCAACAATCGGGGTTAGCCACAGACAAGCTTGGCTTTATCGCGATAACCGATACATTGCAGTCCAGCAGCCATGAACATGTCTTTGCCGCCGGTGACATAGCCCAACAAACTAACCACCCGCGGCCACACGCGGGAGTTTTCGCTGTGCGGCAAGGACCTGTACTGTATAAAAACTTGAGAAAAAAGCTGCTAGGTAAAACACTGCAGCAACACATACCGCAGCAGAGTTTCCTCAGTTTGTTAGCCTGTGGTGATCAATCCGCACTGGGCTACCGACGCTTTTGGCCAGACCTCTCGGGCGCATGGGTATGGCGTTGGAAGGACAGAATTGATCGCCGCTTTATGGCGATGTTTTCAGAGTTAAATGCTAAGAGCATAATGATGAACAGCCCTGACGACGCTATCGACCCAGCTATCAGCGGTGATGAAACCCCGAAAGATCTTTCCTTAATAGCCATGCGCTGCGGTGGCTGCGGCGCGAAAGTAGGGGCCACCACACTCAGCCGTGTCATTAGCCAGCTCAAGCCGGTGAAACGCAACGATGTTGTACTGGGGCTCGATTCACCTGATGATGCGGCCGCTATCCGTGTCAACGGCAATAATACAATCGAAAATGAATCGCTGCTTATTCAAAGCGTTGATGTTTTTCGCGCGTTTATGGATGAGCCTTACCTGCTCGGACAAATCGCCGCCGAACACGCCCTCAGCGATCTGTTTGCCATGAACGCTCAGCCGCAGAGCGCTATGGCGATTGCGACCTTACCCTTTGCCGGCGAAAAAATTACCGAGCGCGATCTGCTGCAATTGATGAGTGGCGCCCTCAAGGTATTAAACCAAAATAACTGTGCGCTTACCGGTGGTCATACCAGTGAGGGCGCCGAGTTGAGCATTGGTTTTTCGGTCAATGGCTTGGCCGCGGAAACCGAGCTGCTGAAAAAAGCCAGCGTAGAGGTGGATCAGGTGTTAATCCTCACCCAACCGCTGGGGACGGGCACGCTCTTCGCCGCCCACGGCCAACTCAAAGCGCAAGGAGTGTGGATTGCCGATGCCCTCAACGGCATGCTTTTGAGCAACCGCGCCGCAGGCGAAATCTTTCACCGCTTTCAAGCAACGGCCTGCACCGATGTCACCGGCTTTGGTTTGTTAGGGCATCTAGTCGAAATGCTTAAACCCAGCGGTCTCTCCGCACAATTAAATATGTCTGCTATTCCGGCGCTTGAAGGTGCTCTCGCGTGCCTAGAGAAAGGCATTGCTAGCAGCTTGCAGCCACAAAACATTCGTTTACGACGCGCTATTAATAACCCTGCCGAATGGGTTACTTCACCGCTCTATCAACTACTTTTTGATCCTCAGACTTCTGGTGGTTTACTGGCAAGTATCCACCATGTACAGGCATCACAATGTCTCTTGGAACTTCACGCTCAAGGTTATCCCGACGCCGTAATTATTGGTCATGTTCGAGATAACAAAGGCACAGCTGAAATCATCGAGCTAGTGAATTAGTTGCGATCATTCCATTTGATAGCACTACGTAATAGCCCTATCCATATTGGCAGCAACACTTTTACTCAGACTCATGGAAACACTGATTTTTTCCCGCCGCCTGCGCCTGGTAAAGATACTGATAACCTCGTTGTAAAAAGCTATCGGCGCTATCGGTCTTACGATATTCAGTGACGCCTAAACTGGCAGTGAAGGAATAATCAACAACAGCACTGTCATGCAGACTGATCCGTTGACACAACTGCTCTGCCACCAAACGTGCCCTCTCGACGTCCAGACCGGGTAAAAGTATTACAAACTCCTCACCGCCATAGCGAACCAATACATCTGTATTTCTCAGCGACTGTGCCAACAAGGTTGAAATTTCGACTAGCGCCTTGTCACCACAATGATGCCCAAACTGATCATTAACACGTTTAAAATCATCCACATCGCAAACAATAAGCCCTAACGGAATATTTTTACGTTTATCTGATAGCAACTCACGCTTCAAAAAGTCATTTAAATACGTCCGATTGTAAACTGAAGTCAGAGGGTCGCGAATCACCTCCTCCTGTAGTTTACGGTTACTTTCTTCAAGTTGTTGCGACACTTCAAAAATTGCGTAACGTGCTTTCTCACGAGACTGGTACACATACAAAGCAAAGCAGGTGAACGCTATAATCGGGAGAGAACCTAATAGGTCAAAAGCCCCCCCTAGCCCCAGTACCAAAACACTCCAATAAAGTACAAAACCCAGCGCCAATACCATCGAGAACCTGATGATTTCTCCTCGGTATATAAACGCAAACCCCAAACATCCAAAAATATAACCAGTAAAATCAAGCCCCTGGTAAGAATCCAGAGCCGATAGCGCCACAAGATTTAAAAAAATAAAACCGAAGGTAACAAAAATCAGATCATCTATTGCCTTGGGTTCAACGGAGCTAACCAAAAGAGACACCAATAAACGCGAAAACAGTGACGACGCCATAAGAAACAAATAGATCGTGAAGTAATAAGCGTAATGCGCTCCCTCTTCGCCGTCATAAAGGGATGAAAGATTACGAACCGTAAAAAGAGCGCCGAACAGAGCGGTAAACAATGCCGCCTTGCAGAACAAGACGTAATTGTCCTGGTATCGATTTTCGAGGTAGGGCTCCCGTGCCTCCATATTCATAACGACCCTTACTGATGTTTTGATTGCTGTGTTGGCGTATCTACCATTTTAGCTGAGGTTGAAGTCTCTAGCGGGTTGCCAAAAAAGGCTGCGCTCTCAATTGTATTACTTGCGCTGCTTTCTAATCAGATCATAGGCAACCTGAATTTCCTTGGAGCGCTCGGTGGCCTCTTCAATCATATCTTCCGGTAAACCTTGCCCCATCAATTTATCCGGGTGGTACTGGCTCATTAATTTACGGTAGGCCTTTTTTAAATCTTTATCGCCAATGGACGACTCGACGCCCAGCGCTTGGTAGGCCAGCGCTAATTCATCTGCAGTGTTGGCGCCGCCAAAGCCACCTTGTCCTCCAGAGTAGCCGCCGCCAAACTGATTCTGCGCGTTGATCATGCGCATCAATTGCTCGAAAGCAAAGTTCGAGAAACCTAAACGGCCAGCCACTTCACGCAGCACCGTCTGCTCCGCGCTATCAATATTACCGTCGGCTAGTGCAATATTGATCAAATAAACCAATAGCATTTGTTTGAGGTTCGCCTGCCGCCCACAGTGCAAATTAAAGTCGGTGAGCAGTGCATCAATATTAAAATCCTGCTGGCTGCCCTGTTTAAAACGTTGAATGGCCACGCGGCGGTGATCGGCGGTCAGGCCTATCTTATTCATTACCTGCTCGGTTTGGGAGATCTCTTCCTCAGACACCCGGCCATCGGCCTTTGCCAGATAGCCCAACAGGGTAAACAGGGTTTTTAAGAAATGCTCCTGCGCTTGCTCGCGTTGATCAGCGCTGGGACCGCGCTTAAATTGATTGAATGCACGATCAAAAATGCTACCGACAAACAACCCCAGTAGCGCTCCAAAAAAACCGCCGCTGCTAAAACCCAAAAACGCACCTAACAACTTACCCATGGTCACACTTACCTTAACCTATTCTGATTGCACCGCTGGCTTGTAATCGATAGGCCAATACAGCCATTGATCCACCCACTGTAAAATAGCGCGACAGACCAGCCCCAAAGTCTGCCAGTGTACCTCATTAATAATGCCTTAGCGTTTAATGTACTGGTGATAATAGCCCTGTACACGCGCCTCAAAGTCTTGCAGAGCGAGCCGGTCCGCCAGCGTATCTTCCTGCGCAATCGGCATGTGTGGAAAACACGCCTGTAATGCAGCGGTGAACAATCCACTGCTGTAACCCACTCGCTCACGCTGCCCCGGAGGCCCAGCTCCGTATAGGGGTGTCGAATCCAGGCCACAACTCGGCGAGCGAGCCTTCACGAGGTAACCGCTAAGTTGTGAAAAATACAGCCGCTGCTGTTCGACGCTGGCGCGTAAACGTCCACTGACATCAAGTTCAGCGGTTTTTGTTCCCACGCAGCGTATCTCACCACTGTCGCTGGCAATCAACTCAATCGTCTCGCGAGGCACGCCTAGACCGATCGCCACTTCTGGGCAAAAACCGCGCAGCTCGAAGCGCTGCCTCAGTTGCGCAATCAACTCCAGCGCGTGTTTACCCGTGCCATCGTAACGCACGGGCTCGCCCAGCAAACAGCTGCTGACGCCCAGTATAGGTTTGCTGTTAATCTTCACTCCCCCTGTAATGCCTGACTAATTAAGCTCCAACACTGCTCGCGGTAGTGGCTCACTTCATTGATTAACTGATGCCCCGCCGCATCGATCATATGTACCTGTGTGTGTGGAAACGTTGATTCGATAGCGTTCAGGTTGTAGCGATGGTCCACCGTCTGATCATCGCTGCCCTGAATAATAACCAGCTCGTGGGGCTGTTCTGTAAAAGCATCAAAATCCCTAACCCAATTATCCATAGCCCCCAACCAAGCCATGGGCATGTAGCGGGCCTGCAGCGGGTCACGGAACGCTAAAAATTCCAAAAATTCGCGGTCGTGACTGCTGGGATTAAACGTGCGCACAAGGCGCTGCTTAAACAACCGTAAAATATAGTAACCCCAGCGCAACCCACCCCAGCCCCTGGCCCGAATTAAGGGAGCCAACAGCACCACCCGCTCAAAGTGCGATTCAGCGGGCGTGGCGGACTCCAACAGACTCAAGATGACCGAGCAACCTGTACTCTGGCCAACCGCATGCCAAGGTTTTGGCAGAGCCCCACCCACAAGTTTCAAGCTAGCGGCCAGTACCTCACGGTACTGGTCAAAGGATTCGATACTGGCCTGCTTGCCACTGCTCAACCCGTGCCCGGGGAGGTCAAAGCACACCACACAATAACCCTGCTGCAACAGCCAGCGTATCGCATGCTGACATAAGCCCACATGATCCGTGTAACCGTGCTGCAACCACACAGTGCCTCTATTGCTAGTGGCCTTATTACTTATGCCTTCCGCCCTTGACGAATCTTCCGGTTCGCAGGGGTGCCACACATGGCAAGCCAACGTAAAACCCGCCGCCTGAAAACAGCCAAACTGATGGTGAACGCTGGGGAGCTCTGCGGAAAAATTAATGCTGTAATAATCGAGATAGCTCTGCACAGCATCAGTGGCCAAAAAACGAGCGGCAGCGGCCTTACCCGAGCCAGTGAAATTTAGCTCCGGCAGGGAAGACTTCAGCTGCTCGAGCAGCTCTAACGATGGTGGCGGCATTGTCGACCACATACTCCGTGTCCTTGTCTTACTGTGTCTCGGTAACTTTACCACCCTGTGCAGTAGCCCTAAATAAAGCAACCCTAATAAAGTAGCCCTATGCAGCAACTTGCGGGGGTGGTGAGTGTGCAGACATTCAACTGCTTAAAAGCAGTCTAAACCCCGCGCCCTTAAACGCAAAAAAGACGGCCGAAGCCGTCTTTTTACTCAGCGCCTGAGCGCTTTGCGCGCGACGACCTAAGCAGTTTAAGTCGTCGCGGCTTGGGGAGCTTAACCTCTCGGTTAGAGCTCGCCGCTGTTGTAGCGCTCAAACATATCATCAAGGCTGATCGCCTTAATTTTGCTGGCGTTACCCGCCGTGCCGAAAGCTTCGTAGCGGTTTACACAAATGTCCTTCATCGCGTCTACCGTGGCAGACAAGAACTTGCGTGGATCGAACTCAGCTGGGTTTTCAGCCAGGAAGCGACGGGTCGCACCTGTAGAGGCAAGACGCAGATCGGTATCGATGTTGATCTTGCGTACCCCAAACTTGATGCCTTCAACAATATTCTCAACCGGAACACCGTAGGTCTCAGGAATCTCGCCGCCGAACTCGTTAATCACCTTCAGCCACTCTTGTGGCACAGAGGAAGAGCCGTGCATCACCAGGTGCGTATTAGGAATACGCTTGTGGATCTCTTTGATGCGATCGATGGCCAGAATGTCACCTGTAGGCGGACGGGTAAACTTGTAGGCACCGTGTGACGTACCACAGGCAATCGCCAGAGCATCCACCTTGGTCTTGGCAACAAAGTCCGCGGCCTCTTCTGGATCCGTCAGCATCTGATCCATGGTCAGTTTGCCCACCGCGCCAATGCCGTCTTCTTCACCGGCTTCACCCGTTTCCAAAGAACCCAAGCAACCCAGCTCGCCTTCAACCGACACGCCGCAGGCGTGCGCCATTTCAACGGTGCGACGGGTCACATCGACGTTGTAGTCGTAGTCGGCTGGGGTCTTGCCGTCAGCAAGTAAAGAGCCGTCCATCATCACTGAACTAAAGCCCAGCTGGATCGAGCGCTGACAAACAGAAGGGGACGTGCCGTGATCCTGATGCATACACACAGGAATGTGCGGGAACTCTTCAATCGCAGCCAAAATCAAGTGACGCAGGAAAGGTGCGCCAGCGTATTTACGAGCGCCGGCAGAGGCCTGCACGATCACCGGCGAATCCGTTTGATCCGCCGCTTCCATGATGGCGCGCATTTGCTCGAGGTTATTCACATTAAAGGCTGGGACACCGTAACCAAACTCGGCGGCGTGATCCAACATTTGACGCATGCTGATTAGAGCCATGATTCCGTCCTTCTATTTTAATAATTGTCTTTTGGGTAGTTTTTTAAGAAACGACTCAAGTCGCCTCTTTGCCGGCTGTGCTGCAAGCAGCCAACCGACTTTATAATAATGTAGTGCTCACTTATTTTTCGCACGCTGCTCTAACTCAGCCCTGAGCGCGCTCTTCAAGAATAGCAACCGCTGGCAGCACTTTGCCTTCGACGAATTCGAGGAAAGCACCGCCACCGGTGGAGATGTAAGAGACCTTATCTGCGATGCCGTACTTGTCGACCGCGGCCAAGGTATCACCGCCACCGGCGATAGAGAAAGCGTCGCTTTCGGCAATCGCTTTGGAGAGGGCTTCAGTGCCGCCGCCAAACTGGTCGTATTCGAACACGCCCACCGGGCCATTCCAAATGATGGTCTTGGCGTCTTTCAAGATTTCCGCCAACTGGGCCGCAGAATCAGGGCCTATATCAAAAATACTGTCATCTTCCTGCACGTCCGCCGCGTTTTTCAGCTCAGCCGTACCGGCCCACTCTTTACTGGTCACAACATCGCTTGGTACTGGTATGTCGCACTTGGCCATCAATACCTTGGCGTTCGGGACCAGGTCCTCCTCGTACAACGACTTGCCGACAGGCGACCCGCTGGCCGCCAAGAAAGTGTTGGCGATGCCGCCGCCGACGATCAACTGATCCACCTTGTCAGACAGTGTTTCCAATACGGTCAACTTAGTCGACACCTTCGAGCCGCCGACAATAGCCACCATAGGACGGGCTGGGTTCGCCAGCGCGCT
>Ga0209081_1001910_pt1 | contig 12269 bp, 9 predicted proteins | sample GOMGulsemesocosm_4_FD_184636 | JGI IMG/M metagenome (GOLD analysis project Ga0209081, IMG submission 184636) | Methane-oxidizing microbial communities from mesocosms in the Gulf of Mexico - GOM15B Gulf of Mexico (SPAdes) (version 2) | ecosystem: Environmental > Aquatic > Marine > Cold seeps... | reverse complement strand
TTATTGAAAGTTTAGAGGCAGCGCTTTGGTGTTTCTATAAAACGAATTCTTTTAAAGAAGCAATTCTTGCTGCGACAAATTTAGGTGATGATGCAGATACAACCGCTGCTATTTGTGGGCAGGTAGCAGGAGCATTCTATGGCGTTAAGGGTATTCCATTTAGTTGGTTAGATAGTTTGTCTAAGAAAAAGCAAATTGTTGGGTATGCCGATGAACTGAACAAAAGTAGACTTTTTTAATAAAGCGGGGCAGGTTTTGTTCTTAAAGATAGAGTATCCAGAAAGAGAAACTTACAAGCTCAAATAATTAGAAATTAAGTAAGGCGACTTAAAGCATAATAAGCTAACGAGCACAAATTGTGCTGAAATTCTTATACCCATATTGCTGGTATGGGTGTATAAAAAGAGTCGCAATGAGCATTTAAAAATTTAGATAGATGTATCTAAAGCTTAGGGTAGCTAAGTACACATAAATTTAAGGACAAATTATGGATTACCGACTTCCAATGAAAATATATTCTGGAATAGCTTTAGTGAGACCTTTGCATGACGACACTATTTCGTCTCGCATTTAATTTAAGGCTATTTTTTAACAAAAAAATGGTTAAAAAACCCTGTTTGGCGAAAACTCATTGTCATTGGCCTATTTTTTCCTCTGTTTCCATTTTTTAGACAGAGCTTGCCTGCTGAATAGATAATCCTCGTTTAAGGTTATGAGCCACACAAATGAGTTCAAAGCGGGTACGGTTTCTATTCAGGCCGTAGATAACGGCCTTTGGCTATTCCATAATGCTGTTTTAATACACCGAAGACGCGCTCAACAGTGCACCGTACGCCCGAATGGATTCGGTTGAACTGTTTAGCTTTTTTGTTCAGTGGCTTGTTGCGGTAAGCACGTTTTATGATTCTATTCTCAATATGCCGCTCTGCTAACCATTTATCGTGAGCTTGGCTTTGGTAGGCACTATCCGCATAGACGGATGTTTCATTGCCACTGAGTAAGTCGGTGAAGCAGTTGGAGTCATGGACGTTTCCAGCAGTATAGTCGGTTGATTTGATGAAGCCATCTTCATCAATACTCATATGGACTTTATACCCGTAGGTGCTTTTACGCTTCCCATCAGACCCTGCTTTTACATTCCAGTTCGCTTCTCGGTCTTGGGTCGATTCACCAGCTTTACTCTTGTTGGGGGACAGTTTTTTGCTTCGATTACGCTGGCATTAGCACTAGCACCTATGATGCTTACTTCCCCAGACTTAATGTATAGACCTTGATTGCTTAATTGGTGATTTATCTAGTTGAGCAAACCTTTCATTAAATTCAGCTTCTCTAACGTCTGCCTAAAGCGCCAAAATGTTGAGGGGTCGGGAACAGCTTCTGAAATATCCAACCCAGCGAAACGACGAAACAGTAAGTCTCTAGCTAGTTGCTTCTCTAGCGCAGGATCACTACGCTTGTACCAGCTTTGTAGGAGGAGCGCTTTGAACATCATCAAGGGAGGCGAAGCTTTCTCGCTCTGTTTTTTTTGAATGAATGCCTGAAAGCTGTTGCTCTAGGCGCGACCAGTCGATTAATTCATGAGCAGCATCGGGCTCTTTAAGGGCGTCATGGTCTATCAACATGGCTTCTTCTTCTAAACTGGCCTTGTTTAAGGTTTTTCCAGGCTATTGGTATTCGCTTATTGCTCTTTTGTTGGGTATTCTATTATCTCAAATGATTGAGGCTAATTCTTCTTTGTTTCGTGCAAAGGTCTCACATTATATTTTTTAATAATGAGGTTATATCTAACATGGAAAAACTAGCTTGGCTCTTTCCTGATTTTAGTGGATTTCAATCCCAAACCTTTGAATCACAATTAAGCGCAGTTTTTGTTGCTATATTGCTGATCGTAACGGTTGGTTTTTTGTTAGCATCTTTTATTTCGTTTTTCCGAGCTTCTCGACGGGTAGGTTGGCTGAATAATCACCTACCCTCAGAAGAAGTGGCGGGAGAACGTAGTAACCTATCTAAGAAGGCTAAAGAAGAAACGAAAGTTAATTACGTTGGACACCTATGGCTTGAATTTGATGAAACATTAATTGAGGTTCGCAACGACGCTGGAGTTAAGCTTCATAATACTTTGGATGCCGCACATTTTTTTAACCCATCTACTTTGGCTAAAGGGATTACTGATAATCGATTAATTGCTGCTGTCCCTGGGTTTTTAACAGCCATTGGTGTTATAGGGACGTTTGTAGGCTTGCAGATTGGAATGTCTGGTATGGATATATCCGGGGATGTAATGCAAATGAAGAAGGGTATAGCTTCAGTTATAAACGGTGCAAAAATAGCTTTTATGACGTCTATCTGGGGCGTTACGTTAAGTGTTTTTTTTAACTTTGTAGAGAAGCTGTTAGAGCAAAATATCCGCACAAAAATAAATAACCTTCAAAACAGTGTTGATGAAATATTCCCAAGGTTAAGCCCTGAATCCCAATTACAAATTATTGCTGATAGTAGCGTTGAATCTAGACAAAGCTTACAAGGGCTAGCTGAACAAATTGGCATAAAGATGCAAGAATCTATGCTAAGCGCAACTAGAGGTATTAGTGAAGCATTAGAGGAAACACTTAATGAAATAATGGCTCCAGCCATAGCTAAGCTTGTTGACGAAACTTCAGAAGGCAATCAGAAAGCACTTGAAGAATTACTAACTAAATTTATGGATGGTTTTGGCGTACAGGGTAATCAGCAAAGAATTGCAATGGAAGGTGCGTCAGAAAAGGTTAATGAATCTATTACTAAGATGAATAACACGATGAAAGCATTCACTAATAAAATTGAAGCATCCCAACAAGCATCTGGTGAACGAGAAAAAGAACTAATGTCTTCAATATCTCTACAAGTCTCACAACTAGTTGATCAAAGTAATGAGCAGGGTCGAAAAATGACGGATCTTATGGGGAGCCAGTTAGTTAGCCTAAATAGTGCATTTGAAGAAAGCCAAACTCAAGCATCCAAAAGGGAGCAAGAACTTACAAGCAATATTAGTGAACAAATTAAATCACTTACAGAAGGGATTTCAGCGCAAAGTAATGTACTAACAGAATTTGTTAGTAACCAAATGTCCTCATTAAACACATCATTTGAAAAAAGAGAAACTCACGCAGCAGAAAAGGCAGAAGAGCGAGATATTGCTTTAGCCAAACAAACTGATGCAATATCTGGAAGCACTCAAGATTTAGTTCGAAAAATAGAGGCAAGCATTCAAAAACATCAATCAAGTTCAGAGCAAGTTTTACAGCAAGGACTGTCGCTACAAACCAGCGTTGAATCTTCAGTGTTAGCAAGTGCAAAAGCGACTGAGAGCATGCGTGAATCGGCATCCGAACTTAAATTAGCAGCAGATAGTATGAGCTTATTTGGCTCTCATGTTAGAGATGCAGGTAATAAACTTTCAGGTGCCGTGACAGAAGCTGTGGAAACAACTAAGGATCTGGCAACTCAAAATCAAAATAGCTCTGAACGTATGGAAAAATTACGTGAGCAGTTACTAGAGGATACCGCGAAGTTTAAAAGCATTGCTGATCAAATTAATAATATGGTTGTAAATGCTGGAAACACCTTTGATCGCTTGAAATCGTCTCAAAGTGATTATTTAAGGGATCTAAAACAAAATGTATCTGAGTTGTCTAGCCAAATGACTACACTGTTATCTGACTATGCAGAACAAGCTAATTCTCAAACATCTAATCATCTCAAAGTATGGGCTGATTCCTCTACCACATATGCAGTTCAAATGAATAATGCAGCTAAAGCATTATCTAGTGTTGTTGATGAAATCCAAGATAAAGTTGGAGCTTAATCGTGAGATTAGCTAGCCATACTCCAGCCAAGGTAGATGAAGAAAACCCTTATTGGATTTCTTTTTCAGATTTAATGTCTGCGCTGCTAGTTATTTTTATATTGGCGGCGTTAGCCTTAATTATTGAACTAACTCAAAAAACTGACAGTATCGATGAGAGCATTAAGGAATTGCAAAAATCTGAACAAGCACGGCAAGATATTTTGAATGAAGTTAAAGAACGGCTTGCTAAGCAAAATATCAAGGTGGTTATTGCTGATAACGAAACTGTCATTCGAATTCCAGAAGGAACTCTTTCTTTCAAGTCAGGGCAAGACCTAATTTCAGATAAGATGCTCGGTTCTGTGAAAAGTATCGGGAGAATCTTGCACACTGCCATAATGAAGAATGATAGGTTTAAATATCTAGATACCGTTTTTGTTGAGGGCCATACCGATAGTATTCCTATCAAATTTGGGAAATATTGGACCAAAGGTAATTGGGGGCTGAGTGCGGACAGAGCAATAACTGTATGGACGTTATGGAGTGAAGAGCTTGAGTTAACGCCAGCATTAAATGAGTTAATGAATCACTCTGGAGAAAATCTATTTTCTGTTAGCGGTTATGCAGCAACAAGGCGTGTTCAACTTATTGAGGAAACACCTGAGCAACGAGCTAAAAATAGGCGCATAGATATACGGTTTACCGTTAAAAGGCCATCAATAGAAGATTTAGAAAATATTAAGCCTAAAACGGATAAGCGACTTCAGGAAAACTGATATGCGACTGTTCCTTAAAAGCTTGAGTTTTGAACTTCCTGATAACCCTTTTGGGGCAAATGCGAAGATATTATCTAGCCTTGTAACTGATCTTAAAAAGATCACGAAAGGAGCAGGAAAAGATAATGATAAATTTAAGGTTGCTTGGGCAAAATTATTTAATGCCATTCAAAATAAACAAAGTCTTGAGCAAGTGCTGGTTGATAAAGTTGATATTAGGGTTTTAGGTTTTGCCTTAACAACTGAATATAAAAATAAAATACGTATCACCGAAAATGTATTAAACCGTATTGATAGTATTGTGGACAAACCAAGCTCACTATTTATTCAAGATGTTTTCCAATATTACCTTAACGACTTTGACAAAGTAGATAACATTAACTTTCTATCTCAATGGCTTATTAAAGCACGCAAAACTAGAAGCATGACTCAATGGTATGACGAAGAATTACTAACTCCTAATGGTGCTAAGTGGGTTGCAGAGAGAGCTATTCTTAAGGAGAAAGACTTTGACCAAGTTAGTCATGACTTAGAATTAGATCAGTTTCAATCTGGAGAGTTCATGAAGTCGGCTCAACGAATTTACTATGTTAAACAACTTAAGAATATACCTGTAAATCAACCGCATGAGCTACTTGTGGAAGTGCAAAAAACTAACGTATTTAAAGCAAAATTTGATGACTCTGAATTACTTGGCCATCAGGTGTTAAAAATTCTAATTGAGAGAGCGCCTATTCATGATATCGATAATTCATGGCTTAATACGATAATGGCAATTGCAGGTGACCCCAGAATCTCGGTTAGTAACCCTAGGTATGCAATGTGGTGGAGTCATATTAGTGGAGAACTTGTTGCAAAAGTGAAGGGTTGGTTGTCTGGTTTGGATCTTAAGTTATTTCTTGAAGCTCTTGAAGACTATTCGTTTTCATCTTCTGAACTGGATATGAGACGGATGTTTCCAGCAAGAAAAAAGTTTCTCGAAGGTTTGTATAATGAAAAGCTGATAAAAAACACAAAACTGTATATGTGTTGGCATATGGCTCACTATTTAAATCGAAAATACAAAAAAGAACACCTTCCTGATTTTTCAATTGTAAAAGATGGCGAAAAATCAATTATTTATGTTGATCTAGGTAATGCTCACCTAATAGAAGGTAGTCACCAATGTCAGTTATGGATATATAAATCCCTGCACGAATCAGCGCCTGTATTACATCTTGGGAAACAGCAACATTCATATCGAAGCCTTACTAAAGGACTGCATGAAGCAATGGAAGGATATGGCCAAGGAGCATACGATTATTTTACTCATTCACCAACTAACTTTAGTTGGCAAAAAAGAGCTGTTCAATCGCTAAAAGACTTGAGTGTACCTGTAACTATGAAAGATGTTTTAACCCCTGATGACTATCGAGTATTTGTTCGTAGGTTTGGTGCAAGCTAATGGCAATTTCAGAATTAATCGGGAAATTCTTCAAAAAATCTGATCGCACTATTTCATTTGGTTTTACACCAGACTCTGTTGATGGAGGTGTTTTTTGTATTGAAAAAAGCCAGTTTGAAAAAATTAAAAATGGCACAGCTAATGAATGGTTGACTCAGCAGTTTGTCACTTTGAAAATGCTTGAAGAACAAGGTGAAGCCGAGGGTATTCCAGATGGTTTTATAGTGTCAGCAGAGGTGTTAACACGACTTGACGACTATGCCAGAGAAGCATTATCTTTACCTGACGTCTGGCAAGGCACAATATCAGCAGACATCAAAGGAACAACAGGCCGTTCAAACTTTTCTGTTGATCTAGCGGTGACAGATCCTGATGGCCGGGTCACATATAGCTACGAAGTGGAAGGACCGATCATTAGATTTGGAGAATCATCTAAATACCTGCTTTCTCAAGCACAACTGATCGCTTTTAAAGCGCGCAAGCAACATGAAGAGTCGACTAAAACAGAGTTTGATAATTTAACTTATTTACATAACCTTCAGCTTAGCCAGAAAGGAAAAGCTAATTTAAAGCTTAAACATTTCGAAAAACTTAAAATTCATACGCCTGAAAAAATAGCGGTTGAAGCTGAGCTAGATAGCTCAGGGGACTTAATACTTACTCCGCACATGGGGCAGTCTGCAAGCCATGATGATATTCAACGAGTTTTGGGCCAAATAATGGCCCCCAATGCCAATACGTTGAAGATCGGAGAGGAAATAATTCTTTTTACTGAAAATAAAGTAAAAGCAGTTAAAGAGGTGCTCGACAATAGAGTAGTTCCCAAAAGTAGAGTTAAAGAGTTTTTAGAAAACCCCTCAGCATTTATTGATGCCTCGTTAGTTGATTTAGATTTAGGCTTCTCAATCAGGGTGCACGGAGCTACAGCCTTTAAACATGCTTATTTTGGTGAAACAGATGACTCCGGCATCGATTGGTTTAAGAAGTTGTGCACATCAGAGCCAGTGCTACCATTTCCTAAAATCATTGCCGATGTAAAAGACTCGGCTACGTTATCTGAGTTAGAAAGGGTTTTGTCAGATGCGGAGAAAACAGGTGCTACTGAACTCACCTTTGGAGACAAATATTATGATATTAGCGATAAAGAACTTGTTAAGAAAATAATTGAAAAAGCTAAAAAGAAAATAAATGAAGGTATAGCGGACGCACCTAGTGGTGATAGTAGTGATGATGGAGACGAAAAAAATCCAGAAGAAACAATCGTAGTTGATATTGACCTTAATGATGAAGCCTTATCAGAGCACTCGCCTTTAGTTGAATCTAAAATTGATGAAGTATGTCGAAAAGGAGAGCTTGATTGGGGTAACTATATTCGAACACCGTTTAAACATCAGAATGTTGGTGTTCGCTGGATTTTAGGATTATTAGATCATAGTAAACAGAAAGATAATATTAATGGTGCTTTATTAGCTGATGACATGGGTCTTGGTAAAACTTTTATGGCACTTTCTGCCGTAGAACATCACTATCAAGAGTTGGGCAAAATAGACGGTACTCAAAAGCCTACCTTAATTGTGGCGCCTCTTAGTTTATTAGAAAATTGGAAAGATGAAGTTTATAAAACTTTTGAAAAATCACCTTTCAAAGATATTGTAATTCTACAATCGGATGGGGAATTAAATCGCTTCAGACGAGGTGGTGTTGAGATAAGGTCTAACGCTAATGACGAGGGTGAATTTGAGCCTAGGTATTCATTGAACATTGGTAAAGAACAAGCAGATCGTTTAGATATGCCGGGAAGATTGGTTATTACCACCTATCACACGTTAAGAGATTATCAGTTCTCCTTGTGTCTAATTGATTGGGGGGTCGTAATACTTGATGAAGCTCAAAACATTAAAAACCCGAATGCATTGCAAACAAGAGCTGCAAAAGGGTTAAAAGCTGAATTTAAATTAGTTGCCACAGGCACACCCGTTGAAAATAGCTTGGCTGATTTTTGGTGCTTAATGGACACGGCTTGCCCAGGATATTTAGGTGGTTATCAAGAGTTTAGGTCGAAATTTATTTCCCCCATTTTACAAGCGGCAGGGGATGAAGTAGAAGAAACTAGATCTCGTGTAGGTAGAGAGCTTCGGATAGAAGTTGGCTCTCTTATGCTTCGGCGTGTCAAAGAAGATAACCTAGATGGCTTGCCCGCTAAAAATATTTTTGTGGGGGTTGAAGGTGACGAATGGCAGTACCTACCAAAATTAGGCAAAACAATGATGGGGTACCAATTAAAAGTCTACGATGGTGCTATTGAGTCATTGGCTGAATCTGAATCTAATCATGTACTAGGTACTTTGCAACGCCTTAGAAGTTGTTCGCTCCATCCAAGATTGGCTGATGGTGGTAAGTTGGATGTCCCGCATAATCCTACGGAGCTTGAAAGTATTTTTGCTGAGTCTGAAAAGCTGAGAAGTCTAATTGAATTACTGGACGATATTAAAAAACGTCAAGAAAAATGCATTATTTTTACAATAAATAAAAGGCTTCAGGCTTTCCTAAGTTTAGCGTTAGGTAAAAAATATTGTTTAGGGCCGTTATCAATAATCAATGGGGATGCGAAAGCGGTAGCTAAAAATGCATCAACCCCCACACGTAAATCAATGATTGCCGATTTTGAAGCGCAAGAAGGTTTTAATGTAATCGTTATGTCGCCTGTAGCAGCAGGCGTAGGATTAACCGTCGTAGGTGCTAATAATGTTGTTCATTTTGAAAGGCACTGGAACCCAGCTAAAGAAGCCCAAGCGACAGATAGGGTTTACCGAATTGGGCAGAAGATAGATGTGAATATTTATATTCCAGTATTACTACACCCCGAAATGGAATCGTTCGACGTAAACCTTCATCGGTTACTGAGTAAAAAAACGTTATTAAAAGATGCGGTAGTAACACCCGAAGATGTTATTCCGATGCCTGAAGGGATAGGTACTAAAGACGGGTTTGTTGATGAAAATCCAATAAAGGCGGCAGAGATTAATAAATTAAGTTGGCAGCAGTTTGAAGCATTAGTTATTGAGGTGATGGGGAAAAAGTTAAATTCAGATTCAATGTATTTAACTCAAAGTGGAAACGACTTTGGTGCGGATGGCGTTATTTTATCGGCTAATACTCTTCACTTGATTCAAGTTAAGCATACGACTTCTAAAAGTTATAAAGGTGGGTATAAAGCAATTACCGAGGTATATGCTTCAGGCCCTAAATATAAACCACTTTTTGGAAAAGAAAAGACTGAATTACTTTTCATAACTAATGCCACAAGACTTTCAAAACAAGCGAGAGATGCAGCTAATGAAAGTAATGTTCAAATAATTAATGGCACAGAAATCTCTGAGCTGGTTGAAAAATATAAGATTACTTTTAGGCAGGTAATTACTCGATTAGATAAGAAACGATGTAAAGTTTCAAGCTAGTTAAAGTAAGGGTTTAGGAGCTTCTTTAATAATGAGGCGCTATAGGGCTCATTTGTTAGTATTTATATCCTGAAGTTTGGTGTGCCGGATAATGTGCGAATCGCTACTTTATCCTCCTTTAGTAAGGTTATATTGTTCGCTACTTAGCGCTTTAGGCTATTAAAGTTTATCTAAAGCATTAGGTTCAATATTTTTAACCTTAGATAACGCGGCTTTGAATTTTTTCTTACTTCCTTTTGCGGCTCTTTCGGATAAATACTTTTCAGTTGTTAACGCGGACATTTTTTCAGCTAATGCTGTGGCAACAAACTGGTTGATTGAAATGTTATCTTCTTTAGCTAGATTCCTCACGCCTTCATGAAGTGAGTCAGGTAGTCTTAAACTTATTGTGCTCATGTTATCTCTCCTATATTGCGAAGAAGCTCTTGTGGTGTAATTGCTTTCAAATTGAATTTATTGATGTTTTTAAAGTCTTTAATATTATGGGTTACGATAAAATCACATTCCGATTCTACAGCTAACTCTAATACGAAATCGTCACTCGGGTCTTTTAGGTTGGGTCTCCATAGAAAGTGTACTTTCCTGTGCTTACCAACGACGCATAAGTAATCAATAATATCCTCTATATCTGAATGTGTAAGCCCTAAAGTGCGTGACATTCGTTTGGCCACGGCTTCATATTCGAGAACTAATGGTACAGATAAAAAGAATGTAAATTTCTTGCTATCAATTAATGACACGAGCTTAAAAGACGCACCTTTATTTGAGCGTAATGCTGATATTAATACGCAAGTGTCTATAATTATCAATTGACTCATGATGGTATCGTATCTGATACCAAGATTAAGTCAAGGCATGTGGTTTTTATGAGCCTCGGCAGTGTTAACAAACGGAAGCCATTGCTCACCTATTGATGATTGCATGTTTTGTGCGATGGTCGCGCGTTCGAATCGCGCACGACCCACCACTCCAAACAATGAAAGCCAGCTTATAAAGTTGGCTTTTTTGTGTCTTCTTTTTATGAAGAGACAGTGTTTTTAATTCAAAGCTATTGTGGGGACATTACTCGTTTAGTAATTTCAATATGATAGGCGTTGGTATATCAGGTGATTGCTTTCTAATATCTAACTGAGTTGGTGCGCGTACGAGGTGCCGCATACATCTAGGCTGAGTTTTTCTAGAATGTTTTGAAGGACAGTGTTGTTTTAGCTAAAGCATCTAGAAAGCTAATGCTATTCAAAATAGATTGGTATACATAATTGGAACACAACCTGCCATAATCAGATTGATACCAATGAGCGACAGATATAACCCTGTTATGAGCTATCAGCCACCTTATACAATTACGCCAAAAATTTTACACTTAGTTGCAGAAATTAATGAGAAATTAGGGCGCTTATTAATCCTGCAAGAACAGTCTGCCGATTTACGTTTACGCAAAATTAACCGTATTCGTACCATTCAAGGCTCCTTAGCAATTGAGGGTAATACTTTATCTGAAGCTCAAATTACGGCTATTTTAGAAGGTAAGCCGGTAATTGCGCCACCGCGTGAGATTCAAGAAGCTCGTAATGCGTTAGCCGTGTATGAGAACTTGGCGCAATGGAACGCAAGCAGCGAAGTGGACTTGCTCGATGCGCATTTATTACTGATGCAGGGGTTAATTGATGAAGCTGGAGCATATCGCTTAAAAGGTGTGGGCGTGATGCAAGGTGAGCAAGTAATTCACATGGCTCCACCTGCTAAGCGAGTTGCTTTTTTAATGGGGGATTTGTTTGACTGGTTAAAATATACAAAAGACCATGCGTTGATTAGTAGCTGTGTCTTTCATTATGAGTTTGAGTTTATCCATCCCTTCGCCGATGGTAATGGCAGAATGGGGCGTTTATGGCAAACACTTGTTTTAAGTGAATGGAAATCTGTGTTTGCTTATATTCCTGTTGAAAGCATGGTTTATATGCATCAGGCAGAGTATTACAAAGCGATAAATGACAGTACGGAACAAGCTGACTCAGCACCTTTCATTGAATTTATGTTGTCGATTATTCTAGAAGCTTGTTTGGCTCATTCATCACAGGGGAACGACCAAGTAACCGATCAAGCAACCGACCAAGCTAGAGAGCAAATGAGCGATCAAGTTAAAGTCTTATTGAGCTTGCTGCATAAGCAACCGGCCTTAACTACTAATGAAATTATGCAAGTACTGAAATTAAAGCATAAGGCGACATTTAGACAAAACTACCTACAGCCCGCATTACAAAATAAATGGGTAGAAATGACGCAGCCTGATGCGCCTAAAAGCCCAACGCAAAAATATAGGATTACGGCGTTTGGCAAGCAGTTGGCCCAGTTGTTGGTAGAGAGGTAAGAATGTTTTTTTAACGTTACTTGGTAATGGTGTTTATAATCTTAATATTGCTTTTTTTGTAATGTGCAAAGTTTTTGTTGATGAATCATTGGAGTTGAATAAATGGCTGCCTTGGTTCGTTTAAGGATTGCTACAAAACTACAGTAAAAACTACAGTGGTTTATTCTCCTGTATACACTTACATACTCCTTTACAATTCCTTTAACTTCGGTTACTATTTGATTTTTAAAGAGTTACTCGTTGTACTCAGTTGTTAGGGAAAGCTTTATAGGCACTTTTAATGCGATGGTCGCGCGTTCGAATCGCGCACGACCCACCATCCAAACACAAAAATCCAACTTCTAATAGTTGGATTTTTTTTGCCTGTTGTTCAAGCAAGCATCGTTAGCGAAGAGTG
>Ga0209081_1001908_pt1 | contig 12273 bp, 15 predicted proteins | sample GOMGulsemesocosm_4_FD_184636 | JGI IMG/M metagenome (GOLD analysis project Ga0209081, IMG submission 184636) | Methane-oxidizing microbial communities from mesocosms in the Gulf of Mexico - GOM15B Gulf of Mexico (SPAdes) (version 2) | ecosystem: Environmental > Aquatic > Marine > Cold seeps... | reverse complement strand
TTATACCGTTTATGGTGGGCTGCAATTTAATATCCCTTTGTCATCGAGAAAAGAAGAGCGAGAGCAGGCTATTAAGCTAGTTGCTGAGAAAAAGGCTATTGATGGTATTAACACCAGCGTTATGACTGATATGGCTAAATTACGCTTATTAGAGTCTGAATTAGAAGCCTCGAAAGTGCGTAGAGAATTTTTTCAAAAAAAATCAGTTTGGATTAAAGATAGAATCGACAAAGGCTACGCTTCCGATATGGATAAACTTTGGACGCTAGGGGAAAAGATTAATACTGAAGATGCTTTAGTTGCAAAAAATACACTGCAATCACAAACGCAGCGGCACCGGTTATCTCGTTATGCAGGTGATAAATGGAAGGTATTATTAGCTTATTTAAAGGGCGATGATAGAGCGTTAGGTGAGCTGAGTGGATAGAATCGTTGGGTTAATCGGGCGTGATGAAGTTGTTGAAGAATTAATTGCTGAAATTCGCAAAGGTAAAAATGTAATCCTCACTGGTGGCATTGGTATGGGTAAATCAGTTGTGCTTAAAACAGCATTAGAGCAACTTGGAGATAAAGTTCCATTAGTTATTAAACTACATGATCATCAAGCTAAAGGACAGTTTGTAGAAATGGCTAGGCAGATGTTGATGCTTGGATTATTAACAGCTAAAGATTTAGATTTACCGGCTCAATTTCAAGACATACCCGCAGCGCAAATAGAATGGTCTGATATTCGTAATCGAGTTAATCGCATGAGTATTCGAGATTTAACGCAAACAATTATTCCTGCATTAGCCGGTTCGGAAGTTAAGCCGGTGATTGCTGTTGATGATTTAACAACCCTTACACCGATGCAAATGGCATTTTGGTTAGCTATTTTTGAACATGCTCAGGTTTTAGGTTGTGCCTCTGAGAAGAAAGCGAGAATTAAAAAACTGTGGTGGAAGATGAAGGAAATTAAGATTAAGCCATTGCCTGCACCAGTAGTTAAGAAAATGGTTAAAGATTACATTACTGCTAAAGGCATGCTAATTGAATCCCCCGATCAATATATTTCTCACGTCGTAAAACAGTCTGCTGGAATACCCCAAGCCATATTTGATATGTTAGAAGAATCTAGCAAAGAAAGGATCATTGATAAGCGAACAGTGAGAGCAATGCGACATGATGCTGGTGTTACTTATTTAGATTTTACGCCTATGGTTATGTTGCTAGGAGCCTTAATTGTTTCGATGCGTTATATCGGAATGGGGACAGGCGATAAAACACTTTATATTATGGGCGGCATGGGTGCTGCGCTATTTCTAACCTTTAAATTCTTTATATTTAAAGGGGTAGGGCGGTGATTTTAATTGGGAGAAAATGTGGAAGAATTTACTATTATTAAGTTTCTGGATGCTGGCGTGAAACATTTTGAGAAATCAGAAAAGTTTTGCTTGGCGTGTTTAACCGGTGATCATGAGCGTTTGGTTATTTGGGGTAGTGAGGGTAATACGAATAACCTGAATGCCGTATCAGGAAAGGATATACCCTTTGTTATTCAGTGTGAAGTTACTGACCCAGAAGGGAAGTCAGCAGTTAAGTATGGTGATGTATATTGGGTGGATGAAGATGCTCCGCTTGGAGTTATAAGATAATATGATGTCATATCATACCATTTCATACTATACGGTATGTTAGCAGGAACTCACGTTGCCTTTTCTACGGTTCTTTATTTGGGTGGAGCTGCTGTATTTGAGTATGAAACCAGCTTAGTTATGTGGGCGATAGCCGCGCTATTTTCTTTAATGCCTGATGTTGACTTACCGACTTCTAAAGTTGGGCGACCGTTGTTTTTTATTTCAATACCTTTAGAACGGCGGTTTGGACACAGGACAATTACTCATTCATTTATTGGCATTTCTATTTTATGTATGCTGATTTCACCGTTGTACTTTTACTACCCTTTAATATTTTGGGCGATAGTGGGTGGTTATTGGTCTCACTTACAGATTGATATGGCAAATATCCGTGGCGTGGATCTGTTTTGGCCTTCTGCTATTCGTGTCGTTATGCCAGGAAAAATTAGGTATAGATTAGAGGTAGGAAGCAAAGCTGAAATGATAGTGTTTGTTTCACTGATTGTATTTTCTGTTGGTCTTTACCCCATGAGTAACTTGGGTTTGCGCGGTGGGCTGCACCAGCTATTAAGAAACTTTGATATTGCCCGTGATGAATATGTGAAAGTTCAGGGAAAGAATTTTTACTCATTAGAATTAAAAGCGATTGATAATTTAACGCTAGAGCATATTGAGTGCCTTTGTCCAATATTGGGAGCATGGCAGGGTGGTTTGATTGTTGAGCATAAGGGCAAGTCGCGTGCCGTTGGTGCAAGTGAGATTAATCATAATTTGTACCCAACCGAAGCTGTTTTAATAAAAGGTAACCTTTTAAAGGTTATTACCAAGCGTATTAAAATGAATGGGAGATCATTAAGGTGGCTGATTGAACAATTACCAGCGGATAGGAATTATTATTTGTTGGGGGAATTGTTCGTTGATTCTGGGCTATTGGCTAATGTGAGTAATATTGATTTGTATCACCCTGTCATGCTAAATGGTAGTACGGTTAGATTGCACTATGCCAAGGCTGATGATTTGGATGATTACTTGAATATGGTAGCGATTCGGGGGGAGGTTGTTGTGCAGTTTTGGATTGAGGCTAGTGAGGCTGGAGTGGAGTTGAGGTTTTCGGGTGGGGAAAGTGGCTCAACTCCTGATGTGTTGGAGGGGATGTTTTAATCAAGCAACTACTGTAAAAAAAGGGTTTATTCCTAAATCTGCTCTAATAGATTCTCGTTTAAAATTCATAAATGCGTGAGAATCACTTGGAGAAGTAGGAATGGTTAAAGTTGGAAATCCTAATGGAGGGCTAATTCTGCCATGCTTTTTTCCTCTTTTATAATTCCATCCTCCTTTCTTAATAAGTTTTTGAATGTATTTATTTATATCTTTATTAGAAGAATATTTCATTATATAAGACATCCTACATTATTTTCTCGTTCTTTAGTTTTAACAATTTCTATATCATTTCGCATTTGTTTAAAACCAAATGAATTGGTTTTTAGTCGATCAATATCATTTAAAAATTGACCTGCATGAATTGAAGCATTTGCTGAAGAGAGTTTTTCTATATTTTGATAAAATGTGCGGAGATAGTCTAAAACTGCTTCGTCACCATACTCACGACGAGCGCATTCTAAATGATAAATCTCACCACCACAGTTGATTACAACTTGTGATGCTTTTACCGAATTATTGATTTTAGTCATTTTATATACCTTGAATTTTTTAATATTATTATTTTTCAATCATCAAATAAACTAAAAACACCGTATATAGCAGCTCCTACAGCTAAAGGTGCAGCGGCAACAACACCAACTCCTGCTGCCATTCCTCCGCCAACAAGACTACCAGCAGTTGCAAGAGTTGTTGTGATAGTAGCAGCGCTAGAACCAGCTGCGGCCAAGCCAATTCCACCAGCAGTCGTCGTCCCACCTATAGTTGCGGCTGTAGTTTTTTTATTTTCATTATTCATAATAATTCCTATTTTCTAGTAATTTAAATTTTATCAGTAATAAAAAAATTGTGATTACTGATGTATTTTGTAAGTTTCTTTTTCATGGATAATGATTTGTTGGAAACTTGAGGTCATAATATAGGTAGATTCAAGCTTAAAATAGGGGGCTTCAGCCCTACCCCTTGGTTTTTATTGTTAATTAGTTGATTTTAAAGGTTTTTTATTATTTAGGAGTGAAGAATGATTAAAGTTCCAAGTTATTTGGATTTTGTTACAAAGTTAGTAAGCATTCTTGGTATTGGGTTTGATGAAGATACAATGACTACTGATAAATGTAGAATCAATGAGAAAAGAGATTTTAATACTCAATCCGATATATATACTGAATCTTATTTACCTAAGATTGTTAATATATTATCAGGGGGAAATGAGAAAAATAAAAAGGCAGTAAAATGTTTTTTAAATATTATTGAAAGCTCAATTCGGTATTTAAATGATAAAAATTACTATACAATTGCAAGTAGAAAACGTGGCTTGTGGGCATTATTTTCATTTTATTTTGTACCAAAATTAGCATGTATGATTTCTATATATAGCAACGAGTTAAATATTCCTAAATACCTTGTAGATAATTGTTTTATGTTACCTATTAAGAAATCAAATGAAATAGTTTTACCTACAGAGCGTTTAAAAAAGTATTTGAAAACAAAAATAATAAATATTGATTTTATAGATGATTATTTAGATCAATTAAATAAAAATGAAATACCAAGGCATCAGACAAAAAACAGAATAATAAATAAAATAAAAGAAAACAATTTTAGTTTAAATGATATTAATGAAATAGATAATATTATTAATTGTGCTATATTTAGTAATCATATTTATTATGAATTATCTAAATTATTTAATGAAAATCGTGCCTTTGAGTTAATAGAGTATTTTATAATTTTCTTTGATTGTTGCAATGAATCCTATATAAATAAAGACATTATTTTTGAAAAAAGTAGTATTTTTAAAAAATTTATTTATTACAATATGGGATTTATTGAATCAGAATTATATTATTTATCAAATCCTTTTAATGATAATTTTAAAATTGAAAAATGCAATTATAGAGAAGATTTATTTCATGATTTTGACCTATACCTTCGTGAATCAACTTTTTTAGAAAAAGATGTTTTAGAAAGTATAGATTTTTCTACAGGTATTTTCAAACGTTCGCTGGATTATAATGATGATGAAAATATAGAAAATGAGCATAGTAAAATTATTAACTTATTAAAATTATTGGATTATATGTTTTCAAATCCTAAAAATGTACTACTTGAAGATGATATAAATACTATTTTCAATGAAATAAAAGTTCATAAATATTTTAAAAATTATAAGCATGAATTTTTATATTATGAAGGATTAAATTTTTTAGCTAAAAACGAATACTCAGATGCAAAACGAAAATTAGAAGAAGCTTTAAAAGAGTGCAAAAAAATTACAGCAGGAAAGACAATTATTAATATAGCAAAAATAATAATAATTCTTCGCTTACTGACAGAAAATAAAATTGGGTTTTCTAGTTTAAACCCAGAAATTAAAGTAATAATTGACTATCAGCCAGAAGAGGATTTAATAATATTAAATCCAAATAATGATTTAACAAAAAAACATAATACAATTTATGTAAAAAAAATTATTAATATAATAAAAGAGTTTAATGTTGAAGGCTACTGCCACTTCAATGGTATTGAATGTAGCCAATATAATCCAACATTAAAAATGGATGAGTGGGCTATAGATTTTTTTATACTTTATGATAGTAACGATTATCTTTATGAAAATAAAGAGAAAAAAATTGAATTAATAATAAAAAAATTAATGAAAGGGAGTGATGCTAAATATCCTATAAAAAAACCAGTCATAAAAATATTGCAATATAATCTGTTAATGGTAATGAAAAATATCCATATTTTATATAGTTTTAACCTAAAAAAATCATCTAATAGTATGGAAAGGTTAATTAATTCTCCTCCTGAATTTTTAAATTTACTCACTAAAACTATTGAAAATCTAATGACAGATAAAGATAAGCAAGAAACAGATATTTTGGGTAATACTGCTGAAAATTTGAATACATTAAATATACAAACTCATTGTTTATTTTAATAGAGTACAGTCTAAGGTGTTGGATTTAAACTCATAAGTCGGGTGGAGTGAGGTTTTCTGGTGGGGAAAACTCAACTCCTAACGCGTTAGAGGGGATGATTCGATAGATTATTTCCTTAACGGCTCAAGAAGTTTTTTCAAACCATTGTGATCTAGATCCTGCATAAGCGCTAATAACTGCCCCAGTTCACCAGATGGAAATCCCTCTCGCGCAAACCAATTAAGGTAATTACCTGGTAAGTCTGCGATGATTCGACCGCTGTATTTTCCGTAAGGCATGGAGACTGTAAGCAGTTTTTTTAAGTGTTTGGGGTTCATTTGTTAAAGTGGACTAATAAGCGTTTATTTAGCATCTTCCTCTTTTATTAAGACATCCCATTGCTTGACGGCCTCTAACAAAATATCAGCTTCAGGTGATGGGCTTAGTTCGTATGCAGCGTCATCATAAGATTGATTGGCTAGATCGTTCCTTCCGATAACATTAAGAAAGTTGGTTATTGCAGACTGTAATTCTTCTGTATTTTTGGTGTTTTTTATTGTCTGTATTATTTGCTTATCAATAGTCATTTTGCAGCTCCTGTTTAAGTTTTTTATAATCCATCCTGATAAATTAATTTCAGTTTTGTTGGCTTCTTCTTGCCATAAATCCTTATCTACTTGTTTACACCGAGCGTAAATATTAGTTTTAGACTTTTCTTTTTCTGGTTTTTTGGCGTTTCTTTTTCCAGTGTTTCCGTGTGTTTTCATAAACTTATTTTACTGTAATATTAATTTGTATGTACCTATTAAATATAATTAATTTAGGGTAGTCATTTTGAGTGTCAGTCAGAATATTTCCTTAGACTTCCCCTCCCCTAAGCGCTAGGGGGGGTATTTTTAGGTGTAATGGTTATATTTTAATAGTAATTTAACAGAACTTTATATTTTTGCTACTTATAGTCTGTCGACTCATAGTATTCAATGGTGGATTATTGACCCATGCGCATAACACAACTGTTTGGACTAAATGTCAGGTATTTTCGAACTCTAAAAAACCTTTCACAAGAAGAGTTGGCTGAACTTTGTGATTTACATAGAACGTATATCGGGTCAGTAGAGCGGGGACAAAGAAATATAACACTTAAAAATGCTGAGAAAATTGCAATAGCATTAGATGAGCCTCTTAAAATGTTTTTTCAAAAAAATGAATGACATAAGTGTATTTCTTTAAATTTTAGTATATCCACATAAAAGGAATACAAACGTTATGCATAGGTTTCCCAATCCTGGATCAGATATAAACAATTTTATAAATTGCTTTACTTTTTTATACCAAAACATTAAGCGTGACGAGATATTTGACTTGCATGATATGCAGGAACTATTGGTTTCAAACGGATTAATAAGCTCATCAGGAGCTGTGGGTATTGAAGCTTTGCTAAGAGGTGCTAATAAAGATTTATCAAGAGATAAGTCTTATAATCAATGTAAAATGTATGCTGAACTATATCGCTCGTTAGGGTGGATTCAAAGTAACGGAAAAGCTCTCTGGTATAACTTTACATTATTGGGAGATCATATCGCCAACGCAACAATTAATAGAAAGAAAATTGTTGAACAATGTTTTTTAGGGATGGAATACCCGACCAGCCTAATTGATGTCAATGGAAGTTATATAATTCGTCCTTTTGCTACAATCCTCAAGACTATGAACCAATTAAACGGGGTTCTTTCCCGTGATGAAATCATAATTGGCCCATTATCTATTAATGATGACACTGACCTAAAATTATTTAATTCAATGTGTGACGAACTAAAGGAATTAAGGGAAAGCAAAATAAACTTTGATAAAAAGTTTACATCTAGCTTAGACAAAAGAAGAATATCTAAGGTTACAGCGCACAATTACACTAGATTTCCATTAGGTGCATTAAAATGGCTTGATTGGGCTCAACCAAGCAAAGACTCCAGTAATTACTCTACCAAACAAAACACTTACAAATTAACTGAACATGGAAAGAAAGTAACTAGCTCCCTAGCTAACATGTTAGATATTAGAATTAGAGATTTGGATAATAAAAATATTGATGGAGATAGCCTGATTTATCATTCTTTTTATAAAGCATTAACGGCATCTGGTTTTGATACTTCACTTTTAACTAATAAGCTAACCAAAGCAACCGACAAAGTAACTGCTGACTTTGGAACACCTAATATTTTATTTTCTCCATTTCAGGCAGTCAGAAAAGATATTCTGTCAGAAGTTTTTAAAATAAAAAAAATAACTAAGAAAAGAGTAGGTATATATTCACCTGACAGGTTACTAGCAACTGACGTTAATAAGTCTTTGCAGGATGAATTGAATACTACCCTTGTAACGAATAAAAAAGATGTTAATTATAAAAATGAATTTTATGAGTCGGTTATCTCGTTATTAAACACACACACGCAGGGTGAGACGGTATCAATTCTAAAAGATAGCTTTATAACCCATACAAAAGATGAGTTTTACCCTCTTATTGGGAATATTTTTTCAAGTATAGGGATAATATGCGATATTCCGCCGCATGGGGTCAATTCAAGGCGCTGGGATGCCATATTATTGTCTAGTGACGACTCTATTCCTATAGAAATAAAATCCCCTACCGAAGAGGTGAGCCTATCAGTAAAAGCCATAAGGCAGGCTCTTGAAAATAAGATAATTCTTCAATCAAGAAAATCCGAAAAAAACAAATGGTCTACTTGTACTTTAGCAATTGGCTTTGAACTTCCAAGTAAACGGGCAGAAGTCTTAGAGCTTATTAATGACATAAAAAAAATATACGATATTAATATAGCTGTTTTTGGAATTGAGTATTTACTAAAAATTGCTGTTAATTGTATTTCAGAAAATACAAAAATAGAGTTTAGTGAGTTGATAAACAAAAATGGAATCTTAAATGGATAACATACTTAAACAAAGAAAAGTAAAGTCAAGAAGCCTTAAATACAAAAACGGAGCTATTCCCGTAAGTGTTCAGCACATGGGCCAAGAACCATCTAAATTAACCCTTAACGAAGGTACTACAATAAATAGCTCCTGCTTGAATTGCTATAACTTAAGTTGTTTAACACTAAAAAGTGACTCAATAGTCATGGATGAATTATCAAGTAGCCAGACAAACATTTTATGCCCAACTGACGCGATAGTGTTAAATGAATCAGGAGATGTTGAAATAAATAACAAAAACTGTATAGGTTGTGGATTATGCGTTGTATCGTGCCCAATCGGAGCAATCTATATAGGGAAAGATGATGTAGCTGTAATAAACAGAAAAAATCAACATTTAGAAATTACCAATGAGCCTTTCCATTTAGAAAGTCATGCTATAGAAAGTTCTTCACCTGTGATCCAAGAGAACGAACATAAGTTTAGGAGAATAATCAATTTAATAGATGGGTTACTAACCAGAACATCAGTACTAAATAGGCTTGTTTGCAAATCTTTGCAACTTACAGGTTTAAATACAAATCTAACAAGGCAAGGTGATGTAAATTTAAGAATGGATGCAATTTCAGTTTATAACGGTGATTATATTCTTGTGGAAATTGAGCATATGGCAAATTTAGATTCACCACGAGATATTTTAGATGACTTTGCTGTTTTTTGTTCTCGTTATAATAAAGATAAAAATAAAACTTCTGGGGTAATAGTACTGACTGAATTACCAAACAAACGTACTGAATATTGGGAGTTAATTACTGATATTGAAAAGGTAGTAAAAGTGAAAATTGCTACTCTTCCGTTATCCGCGTTGCTAGCTTCAGTGTGGTCAAGATCACAGTTAAACCTCAATGACTTCTATCTAGGGAATAATAATACTTCAGCAAGAAATGCTATTTCTAAAATATTGGGTAGAAGCATTAGAATTCCAGATAAAAATAACTTAATCGAAGCTTCTAAATAGTGATATCGGAGACTGTATCAAGAGACTCTAACCTATGATTGGCTATTTTTATATAATCTTCGTTTAGTTCAAAACCAATAAAATTACGCTTTAATTTTTTTGAAGCTACGCACTCACTACCGCTTCCTGAAAATGGGATTAAGACCAATTCAGATTCATTAGAAAAATGCTTAATTATTCTTTCTGAAATAGATAATGGCTTTTGTGTTGGGTGGTCAACTTTTTCATCCTTAAACCTTCTACCTGCTAAGGTTGGGAACTTCCATACATCACCCGCCATTCTTCCATCTGGATGAGGTGTCCATACTTTCCCATTTTTGGTTATTTTATGCTTAAGTCGCTCAGTACTTTTGTATGGCTCTCGAATTTCGTTAAATGTATAGCTCTCTCCTTTTGAAAACCATAACAAAGGTTCGTAATGAGCGGCTAAAGTATTTTTATATCCAGAAAATCCATTTTCATAATTCCATATTATTTGTCGCCGATAAATAAGACCTATTTCATACATATGGCATTGCAACCAACAAAGGTGGTGGTGGATACCATATACAAATATACTCCCATTATTTTTAAGTATTCTATTACATTCATTAAGCCATTCTTTTGACCATGGCAACCAAATATCCTTATTCTTTGTCTCGTCCCATTGGCCAAATTTTTTATTAAGATTATAGGGTGGGTCAGCAACTATTAGATCAACGGAGCAGTCACCTATCTTTTTCATTCCCTCTATACAATCTTCATTAAAGATTATATTAATTTTTTTATTTAACATTTTGTAATATTAAGATGTATTGATTGTGTATATTTGGAACGTATGCATATGGGTATCCATATGGGAATATTCGTTTATGCCTTTGGTATAAAACCTTAAGTCCTCTCATTTCTAAACCTAACGGCCCAAGTTTCTTGGCTAAATCAGCATGAAACATTATGTAGTTTGATTTATCTCTAAAATCACTTACTACTACGGCCATATATTTTTTGGGTTTTAAAACTCTCCTGCATTTAGATAAAATTATTGTTAATTCATCAAGAAATTTATCATAATCATCAATATTTCCAATATCTACATCACTATCACTGTATTTTGTATCAAGTCCATGATCCTCCCTTTCTTGTTTTGCTTTATGGTCTTTTTTATGTAAAATATTCCAATATGGTGGGCTTGTAACTACAAAGTCAATACTATTTTCATCTAACGTATCAATAATATCCCTTGAATCACCTTGAATAACTATTTGGTCATCAATATTACCCTCTCCTGTTACTTCTGTTTCAATCCTTTTTTTTGTTAGCTCTACATATTTTTGACTTAATTCTATTCCAACACCCAAACGACCCTCTGTAGCACAAGCTTTAAGTGTAGAACCAATCCCTACAAATGGGTCTAATACAGTATTCCCTTTTTTAGTAAAAAACCTAATTAGTCTTGCTATGTCTGTAAAAGAAAATGGTGCAGGGTGTTGTTTTTCGATTTTTATATCAGGATGTTTTGCTCCCAACCCTCTTTGATTCCAGACTGAAATGGTTTCGGGAATCCATTCTGTTGAAGTTAAATCATTTAATTTATTTCTAGGGTCATACTTTCCTATTTTTTTTATTTTTTTAGGTTTTTCTTCTATTTCTTCCGTTTTTCCCACGATTTTATTTACCCTTATTTTTATTTTCTACTTTTGAAGTAGAAGCAATGTTTTTTTCTTTAATATCCAAATATTGGTGAACAGACTCCAAAAACCAGTCTTTCAGTGAAGTTCCCTGAAGCGAAAGATCGCTATATAGTTTTTTTTTTAAACTAGGATCTATTTCAATAACAATTCTGCCACTCTTACTTATACTCATTAGCTTTCCATAATAGTTATGTAACATATGTTACATATGTTACATTGTAATAGCAATTATATCCCCGCCACCAACTTACTCAACCTCTCCTGCCCCGCATGCGTATAAATCTGCGTAGTAGCAATACTCTCATGCCCTAACAAAGCCTGAATATCAATTAACTGCACGTCTTTCTCTAAAAGGCGTGTAGCGTAAGTATGTCTTAGCTTATGTGGTGTAACTTTTTTATCAATCCCTGCTTTATCTATAAGCTTTTTTAAATAAGCCCGGGCTGCATGTTGGCCAATTGGTTTACCACCGGGCTTTTTAGCAAACAAGTATTCATCACGTGATTTATCTACCAAAGCCAAAGCCAATTCACGCATAAACCCTTCAGGCAATGGCACTTGCCTTTCTTTATTGCCCTTCCCTATTACTTTTAGGGATTGAGCCATGCCATCGACTACGCGAATATCACTTACTTTTAAGCCGAGTGCTTCGCTGATGCGTAACCCTGTTTTTTGAATCAGGGTAAAGAGTAATTCATAACGCTGGCGTATCTTAACTGAGGATGCCCTACTCCGGCCGAAAATCGTATCAGGAATATCATCATAATTACGTGTGGCTTTCATGAACTCGTCTTGTTCTTCTGATTCTAGCCAGACAGGAATCCTACTAGGGCGTTTTGGCTTATCTATTAAATAGATCGGATCATCTTGAACGTACTCTCTTCGTTTAGCCCATTTATAAAAGGTGGAGAGACAAGATATTTTTCTAGCAACTGCGTGAGCACCGGTGTTATTTTTTG
>Ga0209081_1001905_pt1 | contig 12289 bp, 8 predicted proteins | sample GOMGulsemesocosm_4_FD_184636 | JGI IMG/M metagenome (GOLD analysis project Ga0209081, IMG submission 184636) | Methane-oxidizing microbial communities from mesocosms in the Gulf of Mexico - GOM15B Gulf of Mexico (SPAdes) (version 2) | ecosystem: Environmental > Aquatic > Marine > Cold seeps... | reverse complement strand
TCATATTTATTGAGGCAGAATAAGGGGTCAGTACCCTTTTTAGGTAGATTTATGGTAGACTTTACATGATTAATCTTATTACATTTATTGATAATGCCTAGAAAGCCCCGTTATTTCTTACCAAATATCCCTGTTCATGTTGTTATAAGAGGGAATGCAAGGCGTGTGGTTTTTGCAGAAGATGCTGATAGAAAAGCTTATTTGGGTTGGTTAAAAGAAGCAGCAGAGAAATATAAAGTAGATATACATGCCTATGTGTTGATGGATAATCATGTGCACTTACTACTGAGCACAAAAGAGCCGAGTCATATTTCTAAAGTGATGCAACATATAGGACGAAAATATGTACCTTACTTTAACCATAAATATGAAAAGTCAGGAACACTTTGGGAGGGAAGGTTCAAGGGGAGTATGATTGAAAGTGAACAGTATTTGCTGTGTTGCTATAGATACATTGAACTTAATCCTGTCAGGGCGAATATGGTTAAAAGGCCAGAAGAATGGAAATGGTCAAGTTATGCTAGTAATGGCTATGGTGTGGAAAATCAACTAATCAAGCCACATCCACTCTATCTAGCAATACATAAAGATAAGGAAACACGAGCTAATTACTATCGAGAAGCGTTTAGACAAGTTTTGGATGCATCGGTGATAGATGATTTACGTTCGGCTGTTCAAACTGGGACGCCACTTGGTAATACTAAGTTTAAGGAAGAGGTCGAACAATTGTTGGGTGTAAAAACGGGCTATGCAAAAAGAGGTCGTCCTAAGAAAAGTGCATAAAAGGGTACTGACCCCTTATCTGTGCTCCGTGTCCCTGATTTTCAGCGTTTGAGTTAACACCATTGGGTATGGAAACTTAAAAATATTTTAAAGTTATAGTTGAGTAGAGTGTTAGCTTTTTAAAGGAGTACTTAATAAGTAAAGAGTATCTTTACTAAAATCTTGTTCGTGAGGCCATTCAACTGCCCCAAAGGCTACCTTTACTTGTTTAAAATAATTAATATCTTTTAATTCGTTGAATATGCCTTTGTCCAGAAAAGGACTCGTATCGAATAGTCTAACTTCCTTATTTTCAAAAGCTAGTTTTAATATATATTCTTGTTTTACTTCAACGCTGACAACATGAGGATTCATTCAAATATCCTATTTTAATGGGTCAATTTTAAATATTGGCTCGCCATTAATTGCGAGTTCCCAGTCAGCCACAAGTTCATCCCTGTGAATTTCAATCCAAGCATCCACAAGTTTCTGTTTGGGTTTTGGTAATTTACCTTCAATGATTGTCCCGCTAGGTATCTCAATAATAGCGTTATATTCTTGATAATGCACATGAATATGAGGCAGGCTATGCTGTTGGTTGTCGAAAAAGTACATACGGATAATAATTCCGTAAAACATTGAAATTGTAGGCATATTAATCCCTAGAGAAAGTTATAGCTTGTGTTATACAATAGCTAACAAAAAGTTGCAGTTGACCGCTCTGGCAGCGCAGTTTTTTTCAGAGGCCATTTTATATCATAGTTCAGTGTGTTGTCAGATTCCATCGCATATCCGCCAGCGACAACTGAACTTGTCGTTCAAGCTGTAGGAAGTGTGCCGTAGAGGCGCAAGTTAGACAATTAAAGGACTAGTACAACAAACCGTAAGTCCGTGACTCTATTTTACACGACCATGATTTTGCACGGACTTGGTTTTCGCTAAACGATAATAGCCCTTGGAACTAAAGCTAATATAAATCGCCTGTTTGGCAGAAACGCCCAAACTATAGATATTGTCTTTTCAGCAGACTTACAACATAACATATCCATTACCAGATCTGTTTTTATTGCTCTAAAGTCTACTTATGGGATATATTAATTCCAAGGGGGTAATTCTTCAGAATAAGCAATAAAGTTTTTATCTTTTGCGTAAGTAACAGTACCAGAAAGCATTTTTTTACCCGCAGCAATAGATTTTGTTTTTGTCGTTGAATGGGCTGGTTCCCTATTCCATTTTTCAAAGAGTGAAGCATCAATACTACTTGGAGCATACCACTTTTTTTTCCCGGCATCCCATTTAGCCCCGAGTGTTTTGGCTGCATCTTTTTCAGCATAAGGGACATTAAGATAAGTTTTAGAATGGCTCATTATTTTAATAATAGTGATAGATAATGCCTGTATTTTACCTCTAATATCAACTTTAATACTGAAAGATTAGTTTAGAATGACGACTTTAAAATATTTGACTGCTTACTCAACAAAGGTAACAGACCAGGTGCAAATGCTTATTAGCCAAAACAAGTTGAGCAAGGTGTTGCAACAGAAATATCCAGAAGCACATCAAATAAGAAGTAATAAAGCACTGTATCAATATACGGTCGAATTGAAGAATCAATATATCAAACAATCAGCGCCATTAAGTAAGGTTGTTTATGACGATAAAATTAATGTACTTCACCAGGCACTTGGGCTACATTCCTATGTATCCCGAGTGCAGGGGAATCAGTTAAAATCAAAAAATGAAATACGAATAGGTTCGGTATTTAAAAAAGTGCCCATTGAGTTTTTAAGAATGATTGTTGTTCATGAACTGGCTCATTTAAAAGAAAAGCAGCATAATAAAGCGTTTTATAGGTTATGTGAGTCTATGGAAGCTGATTATCATCAGCTGGAATTTGATACACGACTCTATTTAACTCATCTTGATCTCGTTGGAAAGCTGTATTAACTTTCATGGTCCTATATAAATCAGATGGTTATATAAGATTAGTAAATTTCTGAGCAATTTTTATTGCTAGCAGGGGCCAATTGGCCTCTCCTGCTTTTATCGACAAAATTTAAAATACTACCAAGAAGTAGTGGTATCTGATTTTTTAACCTATGACTTATTAATAGCCATGTTAATTTTTGTTAGAAATACATAATGAACCCTAATAAACAAAAAAATATTTTAGTGCTTTATCATGCCGATTGTATGGATGGCTATGCGGCTGCATGGGCGCTGTGGAAGGTTTTTGCAAATACCGCTCGCTATCTCCCTGTTCGCCATCAAACGCCGATGCCTGAATTTGCTGATGGAACTGAGCTTTACATTGTAGATTTTTGTTATCCAGCAGAGGTGTTAGTTTCAGCCGCACAAACGGCAAGTAAAATTGTTGTCCTGGATCATCATATTAGTGCACAAAAAGAATTTGAAGCCTATCAAACAGCACTTCCTGATAATCTTGAAGTGAATTTTATTCAACAGCATAGTGGATGTATGATTGCCTGGCAGTATTTTCATGCAAATACTGAAGCGCCTCAATTATTACAGCATATTGAAGATCATGATATATGGCGGCATCAATTACCTAAAACAGAAGAAATATGCAAAGCATTATATTTACGGTTACCCGTGCACTTTTCTGCTTTTGAAAAAATCAAACTCGCTACTTTGCAAAGAGAAGGTGCTTTATTGCTTAAACAACAAAAGCTTAATGTAAATCGCCTATTAAAAGCACGCCATACGGTTAAACTCAATAGTATAAAAGGTTTAGCAGTTAATGCGCCGGGTATGTTTGCTAGTGATTTAGGGCATGAATTGGCAGAAAAGTCGGGTACCTTTGGCTTAACCTATTTTTTTCATGGTAAAGATCAGCGTTTTGAATGCAGTTTAAGATCAATCGGGGACTTTGATGTTTCTAAACTGGCGGTACAATTTGGCGGGGGAGGGCATAAGAACGCCGCTGGATTCAGAATTGATCAGGCTACTTTCTTAAGTTTTTTATAAGCAAAGAAAAAAAACATCGAAACTCACCTTAATATAGTCAATAATACGCGGCTATTTAATTAAAACAGGATCATCTACCCGTTATGAAACTGGATAAAATTAAACTTTCTGGGTTTAAATCCTTTGCTGATCAAACCACAATTACTATTAAGGGTAATTTAACGGCCGTTGTTGGCCCTAATGGGTGTGGTAAATCAAATGTTATTGATGCTGTTCGTTGGGTGATGGGGGAAAGTTCCGCTAAACATTTGCGAGGCGGCAGCATGGCTGATGTCATTTTTAATGGCTCATCAGGTAGAAAACCCGTCAGTACCGCTTCAGTTGAACTGATTTTTGATAATAGTGAAGGTAAAGCAGGGGGCGAATATTCTCAATACAGTCAAATTTCAATAAGAAGATTGGTGAGTCGGGATGGACAGTCTCAATACTCTCTTAATGGTTCTAAATGTCGGCGTAAAGATATTACTGATTTGTTTTTAGGGACGGGGCTGGGTGCGAGAAGTTACGCAATTATTGAGCAAGGAACCATTTCCAGAATGGTAGAATCCAAGCCTGAAGAATTGCGAGTACATATTGAAGAAGCTGCGGGTATTAGTAAATATAAGGAACGTAGGCACGAAACTGAAACACGCATGAGGCATACTAGAGAAAACCTAGAACGTCTTGATGATTTACGTGAAGAAGTTGAAAAGCAATTAACTAATTTAAAAAAACAATCGGAAAAAGCGGAAAAGTTTACTGATTTAAAAAAACAAGAACGTCAATATAAGAAAGAACTGCTTGCTTTAAGATGGAATAGCTATCATCAAACTTCTAAACAACTAGAAGATAATTTACAAAATATTGCTACTGAGCATAATCGTTTGTTTGTTTTGTTAAGGGAAACTGATAAATCAATTGATAAGCAAAGGATCAATCAGAAAAGCCAACAGCAGAACCTGGATTCTGCACAACAAGATTATTATCATGTGGTTGCTGAAGTCAGTCGTTTACAGCAAGCGATAAAACACAATGAAAGCAGTCATGAAGAAACCGTGATTGAAATTGATCGATTAAAACAGCATGCAGAACAGGCAAATAATGAGTATGAGCTTGATATGCAACAGCTTGAAGAGATTAAAGAAACCCTATTAGAGACGGAAGAAAGCCAGATTGTTGCCACCGAACAAGCAGAAGAAAGTAACTTAAGGCAACGTGAGTTACAGCAAACCAAGGCAAGCTGGCAGAAACAGTGGGAAGATTATCTGACTGAAAGCTCAAAATATAAAGAACAGGCTGAAGTTCAAAAAGTGAAGCTGACGCATTTAAATAGCCAATCTCAACAACTGCAACAACGCTTGGAAAAATTGCAAATTGAACACAGTGAATTATCAAGTACTGATTTATTGTCTGAAATTGAATCGCTTGATAGCAGTATTGAATTGATAGAGACAGATAGAGAAGATCTGCAATTGCAACTGGAAACTATATATAGCCTAATTATTGAACAGCGTCAGAAGGTTAAAGCGTTTCACAATCAATTACATGATGATCGATCTGAACAGCATAAAGTCAATGGAAAAATAACTTCGTTAGAGTTATTACAACAGCATGCAATGGGTAAAGATAAAAAGGAACTTGTGCAGTGGCTGGATAAAATGGATTTATCAAACAATCAGCGTTTGGCTGAGTTTCTTGATGTTGAAGACGGCTGGGAAAATGCAGTTGAAACGGTACTGGGGAGTTATTTAGAAGCAATCTGTGTCGATAATACTGAACAGCTTGTTCCTGGCTTACAATATTTAACTGAGCAATCCTTGATTTTGTTTGAAACTCAGGCGGCTGATCAAACACAGAGTGACTTGCCAGCCTCTCTTATTGGTAAGGTGGCATCACCCTGGAATTTAAGTGGCTTGTTAACTGGCATTTATTGTGCGGAAAATATTGAAGCAGCAAAGCAGCAAGTCCCTAATTTACTTGCGTATGAATCAATCATTACTAAAGCGGGCGATTGGCTAGGGCCTAACTGGATTAAAATATCTCGAAGTACGGACAGTAAACGTGGTGTTTTACAGCGTGAAAAAGATTTACGTGATTTAAAACAATGCCAAATTGATTTACAGGAAAATATTGAGCTGGTTGAAGAGCAACTTGAAACAACTGAGTTAGCTTTGAAAGATGCGGAAACAAATAGAGAAAGCTTGCAACAAAGAGATAAGGTTTTAGGCTCAGAATATTCTGCAAAAAGTGCGCAATTTAGTGCTTATTCCGCTAAACAGGAACAACAACAGCAACGACTTAATCAAGTCAGTCTGGAAATTGAAGATGTGATTGCAGAAAACACTGATATTGCTGAAACGCTCAATGAGGTAGATGAATTAAAACTGCTTGCGGAAGAAACTTTAGAACAGTTAGCTGAAACCAAAGATAAATTGGAGTTACATAATCAGCAATTACAAACGCAACAATATACCAGTGATTTAACGGTTAATGAAGCTCAGAGAAATCTGCATACTTTACAAGGAAAAATTGAATCATTAAAAGCTTCTGAAGCCTTAACCAGTAAACAACTTGAACGATTACAGATACAAAACCAGCAATCAGCTGAACGTATTGCAGAGCTGGAAAATAAATTAAACTCAACGTTAATGCCGCTGGATGATGAAAAAATACAATTAGAAGCATTTGCTGAGAATAAAGATCATTTAGACGATAAACTACAGCAAGAACGAATTGCACAACAAGACACTGAGGCATTAATTACTCAGTTAGCTGAACAACACACTCAAACTCAGCGAGCGATGGAGCAACAAAAAGAGTTGTTGGATAAAGTAAGGTTTGAGCAGCAAGATAGTAATGTAAGGCAACAAACTATTACTGAACAATTAGATGAAATTGATGCTAACCCAGAGCAAGTGCTAGAACAATTGTCAGTTGAAGCGGAAGAATTGGAATGGAAACGCCGATTAGAAAGTTTTACAAAACAAATTGAGCGCTTAGGCTCCATAAATTTAACAGCTATTGAGGAATATAAATCACAAGCCGAGCGGATGAATTTTCTTAATGAGCAACATGATGATTTAATAGATGCTCTTAATACGCTTGATCAAGCGATCAGTAAAATTGATAGAGAAAGTAGGCTACGATTTAAAGAAACTTTTGATAAAATAAATACAGGACTCCAGCAAAAATTCCCAAAACTTTTTGGGGGAGGGCAGGCTTATTTAGAATTGACTGATTCTGATTTATTGGAAGCAGGCGTTAATATAATTGCCCAGCCACCAGGTAAAAGAAACAGTTCAATCCACTTATTATCGGGTGGAGAAAAAGCGTTAACAGCCGTCGCGTTGGTTTTTTCTATTTTTGACTTAAATCCAGCGCCCTTTTGCTTGCTGGATGAAGTCGATGCGCCGTTAGATGATGCAAATGTGGTACGGTTTTCTCAAATGGTCGAGGAAATGTCAGAGGCAGTACAGTTTTTATATATTTCACATAACAAGGTAACAATGGAAATTGCAAAACAATTAGCAGGTGTTACCATGAAAGAACCGGGGGTATCGCGAATGGTATCCGTAGATATTGATGATGCAGTAGAGATGGCGGAAAGTTAATGGATAAAGATTTATTAAGACTAGTGATTATTGCAATAGGTGCTACCGTTATAATTGGTATGGTACTGTGGTGGATGTTTAAAAATAAAAAAAGTCGTCGAGGTATTGATTTTTACGATAAAGGAAACCCTTTGGATAAAATTGATGACTCTTTAATACTGAATACAGACAATGATGACTTTGATATTGTTCCGTTAGGCTCTGCTTTAGATGAGGGTTTTGAGCCAGACCCTATTACTGTAGCAAGTGAAACAGACTTTACACCTGAAACCGAAGCTGAAACCCCAACTCAACCCGCTGTTAAAAGTATAAAGCTTCCGAGTATTGTTCAGTTTAGCATCGTCGCTCCTACAGAAGAGGGCTTTAATGGAGAGCGATTGATTGAAGTATTTGATCAAGTGGGGCTTGAGTACGGTAGTATGAAAATTTTTGAGCGGGTAGATGAGCAACGTAGAGTTGATTTTGCAGTTGCCAGCATGGTTGAACCCGGCACCTTTCCCGCTGATGAACTGAGTTCATTTAGCTCACCAGGTATTGTGTTTTTCATTCAGCCAAGTGAGTTAGATGAGCCAGCGGCTATTTTTGCTGATTTTATTCAAACCATTGATTTGATAGCAACCGAGCTAAAGGGAATTAAACTGGATCATAATAGAGAACCTTTAACCGAGAAAACCATTCAAATGTTTCAACAGCGTTTATAGGTTACAAATTGTAGATCTGTAGAGCGGACTTCAGTCCGCAATTACTGTCATAAACTACCTCGATGGCAAACTGAAGTCCGCCCTACAACCCCATGGTTTTTAATCAACCTCCCGTTTTTTATGGGGGTGATTAGTCATAGCTAGCTTACCTTATTCCCATAGGCTATAAAGGAAAGTGATATAGTCTTTTTATATGGCTATGAACTAACCACAGATTAAATAAAGACAGATTGGAAACGATGTTGTTTTTATGGGTAGGAGGGGCCTCCAGGCCGCGACCGCGACAAGATCAAGAGCTGTCGCAGCTAGAAGTTCCTCCCACTTGAAATTCCATGTTTTTTTAAATTCAGTTTAGTTTTAGTCATTACTTTTCTTCTAACTGTGGCTTGTTCATAGTCATGCTTTTTTATCTCAGCATAAAATGGATTCTTAGTGATTAATCATCAGACAACTTTTCAAGAAGTAGAAAAATTAGGTTCAAGTATGCATGCTGATGTTTGTAAAGCATTGGTTACTGAGTCAAAAAATGAACAATACATTGTTATAAAAACAATAAAACCTCAGTTTTGTGCAGCAGAATTGGGCCATTATTTACAGCAACAAGTTGAGCAATTAAACCAACTGGAACTAACCGATATCGTTGTTCCCTTAATCCAATCACCTAATAGTGAAACGATTCGTTTAATTCAACCCTGGATTCCTAGCGACACCTTAAAAAAATGGATTAAACAACGTAAGCAATTAACATTAATTGAAACCCTTAAAATAATTATTTCAATTGCTGAACAGTTGGAGCAGAGACATCAGGCTGGACATATTCATAAAAGTGTAAAGCCCAGTAATATTCTTATTAATCCAGAGTCATTACAAACCACCTTAATTGATGATGTTCGAGTGCTGGATATCAATCAAATGAGTCATTTTATTTATCAGGATGATTTTCGCACGCATACCTTACCGTACTTATCTCCAGAGCAAACAGGGCGTATTAAACATACGGTTAATTATGCCTCAGATTTATATTCATTGGGTATGGTGTTATTTGAGTGTTTAACCGGGCATCCGCCTTTTTTATTCGCTGATCCTATTGCTATCATTCACTCACATTTAGCTGAGATTCCTCCATTAGTACAATCTATCAATATTAAAATACCTGAAATATTAGGGAAAATTACAGCTGAGTTATTAGAAAAAGCACCAGAGAAACGCTACCAAACTGCCGCGGGTCTGGTTTATGATTTAAAGCAATGCCTTCATGATTGGGAGGGACATAAACACATTGCCCGGTTTACCCTTAAACAGCATGACTTTAGTCATCGTATCACCATACCCTCTCTGATGGTTGGGCGTGAACTTGAAAAAAAACAATTACTTGAAGAGTATCAAAAATCCTGTTCTGGTTTATTCCGTTCTGTGCTTATTTCTGGATTATCCGGAATAGGAAAAACACGTTTAATTCAGGAGTTGCAGTTACCTATTGTGAAGCATAATGGCTATTTCACATCGGGTAAATTTGATCAGTTTAAAAAACATATTCCCTATAGCACCATTATTCAAGCGTTCACTAATCTGGTCAGGGTCTTTTTAACCGAAGATAATCAGCGCATTGCTTATTGGCAACAAAGAATAAATCATCAATTGGGTGAGCATGGCAAGCTGATGACAGATTTAGTCCCAGAACTTGAACTCATTATTGGTAAACAGCCCGAAGTGGTGAAGTTACCTCCCATTGAAGCGGGCAATCGCTTTAATGATGTTGCGGGAAAGTTTATTGCTTGCCTGGCGAGTAAAGACCATCCTTTAACCTTATTTATTGATGACTTGCAGTGGTGCGATGGGGCAAGCTTTGATTTACTTCAGCGCTTATTCGACAATGCCCTGGATTATCCTTATTTGTACTGGATTGGGGCTTATCGGCATAATGAAGTGAGTGAAACACACAGATTAAGCTATTTAATTACGCGAATTAAAAGCATGAATAGGCCTTTGGTGGAAATTCAATTGCAAGCGCTAAAGCTATCAGATGTTAATCAGATGACGGCTTATATTTTAAATACCTATCCAATGCGTACCATTCAATTATCAGATGTTATTTATCAAACGTCTGCGGGAAATCCATTATTTGTTAATGAGAGTTTACGATGGTTACATAGCTATAAACACCTTCACTTAGCTAAGGATGGTGTTTGGACTTGGGATAATGAGCAGCTTAGACATACTAAAATCCCTGAAACAGCGCTTGATTTATTTAAAGATAAAATATCCAAACAAAGCAGTGAGGTTCGTAACCTTTTAGGTGTCTCAGCTTGTTTAGGGGCTAGTTTTGATACTAAGGAATTAGCATTAGTGATGAATTTATCGTTGCCCGTTTTGTTCCAGATGCTAAGCAATGCTTTTTCTGACAATATTTTAATGCGAGAAAAAGAGCAGATTTTCTTTTTTCATGATCAGGTTCAAGCGGCGGCAGAAAGTTTTCTGGATGATTTTACTAAGCAACAAATACATCAAAAAATTGCAGGCGCATTCATTAGCGTCATTCCTGAACAATGTAATATTGAACAGTTACCCAATTTATTCTCAATTGTAGAACATTTATTATTGGGCCGCGATTCGACTCAGACTAGCGCCCAAAAAAAACAAGAAGCTGAGCTTAATTATTATGCAGGTAAGGCTGCAATGAAAGCCTTGGCTATGGATAATGCTAATTTTTTCTTTCATCAAAGTTTGCTGCTATTTCCAGATCAATGCTGGAATAAGGATTATGATTTTTTATTCTCATTACATAAATATTTAGCCAGAACAGAAATGGCTTTAGGTAATCAGCCTGCATCAGAGAAAATACTCAAAACTTTAATTAAAGAGTCTAAAAATAATCTGGACAGAATTGATTGTTTGTATGAACAAACCACTGGGCTTTCATCGATGGGTAAATTTGAACAGGCTATTGAAGTCGGGAATCAAGGCCTAGCTTTTTTTAATCGACAAATTCCTGAAGATGATCTGTTGGCATTACAAAAATCAGCACAGATTATTGAACAAATTCATAAGGGAAATAATGATATTTGGCAAAAAATACTAGATATTACTCCGAGTGGTAATAGGGAAACAAAAATTGAAACAGGTATTTATAGTGAATTAATCCCTGATTATTATTTATCAGGGATGGTTCCTCAGCTTTATTTGGCTGCAATTCAGTCCACTCAAAACTGTTTGTCGGGAGGGGTTGATGAAACAGTTATTTATGGATTTTCCATGGTGGGATTATATTTGCAGCGTAAAGGGCAATATGAAATGTCCTTTAATTATGAAGATTTAGGCTTAGCTTTATCTGATCGCTACCCTGAAACATTTGGTGCGACAAAAGGGATTAATGGAATATTATGGACCAATATGCATAATCGCCGGCAGTCTGAATTTATTATTGAACAATGTCAGAAAAATATTCATCGGGGTAAAAATTGTGGTGATTTATATAACGCGGGATTATCTTATGGGCCTTATATTTGGCATTTAATCAACCAAGGACAAAACCTTCAACAAGTTGAAGATGTTGCAAAAGAATGCAGTCAGTTCTCTAAAAAATTCAATTTATCGCTTTCTTTAGGGTTGGCTCAAAGTGCAATCGCCGGTTGGTCTGATTTAATGTTAACAGGCAAAGAAACTTACGATTCAGAGCAAATATCTGCCAAATTAAGACTTTGGGAAGAGAATAAGCATGTTGTCTCAATCGGAGGGTACTACACTTTAAAAGGTATTAGTTATTTCTATTTGGGGAAATATGATATAGCTGAACAGGCTCTATCTCAGGCAAAACCCTATTTGCGGGGTTTAAGTGATAATATTCTTAATCGATTATGGTATGTCTTTTGGTTTGTCAATGCATTAAATATAGACAAGGACTGGTCAGCTGCTGATAAGGAATATTTAAATCGCTGCCTAAAACAAGTTAAAACCTGGGCAAAACTAGGCCCTATTTTAAAACCCTATCTATCGTTGATGAAAATGGAAAAAAGTTATCAACAACAAAACATAAGTAATTTCCGTCGCCATGCTTTTGATGCGATTGATTTAGCCGTTGATAATAAATTCACCTTATTAGAAGGTTATATTAATGAACGGCTAGGAGTTGTCTATATTGAACAACAACATCGACATGCTAATTATCATTTAACAAGAGCGGCATCACTTTATAAAACCTGTAAGGCAAAAGTTAAAGAAGCTCAACTATACGAACGTTTTTCACTGGCT
>Ga0209081_1001902_pt1 | contig 12309 bp, 16 predicted proteins | sample GOMGulsemesocosm_4_FD_184636 | JGI IMG/M metagenome (GOLD analysis project Ga0209081, IMG submission 184636) | Methane-oxidizing microbial communities from mesocosms in the Gulf of Mexico - GOM15B Gulf of Mexico (SPAdes) (version 2) | ecosystem: Environmental > Aquatic > Marine > Cold seeps... | reverse complement strand
AGTTATTCCAGTGAGTTAAGTTAAAAAAAGTGTCGCTGTGCCTAAAAAGGCAAAAATGCCGACCACATCAGTCACTGTCGTGATGATTACGCTACCAGCAAGTGCGGGATCTATATTTAAACGTTTTAGCATTAAGGGAATAGCTACGCCGGCTAAACCAGCAGCGGTCATGTTCATTAGCATAGCAAAAGCGATTACGCCGCCAAGCATTAAATCTTGTTTCCAAATAGCAACAACTGAAGCGATGAGTATTGCCCAAATAATGCCATTAAGAAAGCCGATAGCAATTTCTTTGTTGAGCAAAGCTTTTGCATTGCTTTTACCAACATGTCCTAGCGCCATGCCGCGAATAACTAATGTTAATGTTTGATTACCAGCGACACCACCCATACTTGGCACCAATGAATTTAATACTGCTAAAATAGCAAGTTGCTGGAAAATACCTTCAAACATACTTGTCACTGCAACGGCAAGCAGCGCGGTTATTAAGTTGACACCTAACCACAGAGAGCGTTGTTTAGTACTTTGAATAACGGGTGCGAATGTATCTGCTTCATCATCTAAACCCGCCATGCTCATCATAGAATGTTCAGCATCTTCACGAATAGCATCAATAACATCATCAATGGTAATACGACCAAGTAAATGACTGTTCTCATCAACAACAGGTGCAGAAAACCAATCATGACGCTCGAATAATTGTGCGACTTCTTGTTCAGACATCTCCGCCGGAACGGCTTCAACCTCAGCATCTATTAAGCTAGAAATAATAATTTCAGGTTTGGCGGTAACGATAGCAGCAAGTGATACTGCGCCAATAAAGTGATTGTTTCGGTCAACAACATAGAATGAATCGGTAGCTTCCGGAAGTTGACCTTTCAAACGTAAATAACGTAATACTACATCAACACTGACTTCTGGGCGTATGGTGATGGTATCGGTGTTCATGATGCCGCCAGCGGTGTCTTCTTCATAAGATAATGCGGTTTCTACTCGGCTTCTATCTTGTGAATCCATTGAATTAAGTACTTGGCGATAAATACTATCGGGTAAGGTACGCAATACTTCGGCTAAATCATCAACGTCCATACCTTCTGCAACGGCCGCCAATTTTTCAGGCTGCATGCTTTGTAAAATGCCTTTTCGTACTTCTTCATTAAGCTCTTCTAGTACTTCACCATGATTTTCGGCATCGATTAGTTGCCATAAAACAGGACGACTTTTTGCGGTTGAAGACTCTAATATAAGCGCTAAATCATAAGCCGACAACTCTTGAAATAATTTGCGAACATAGACAAACATACCACTATCAAGTGCTTCTTTAACTTGATGCAATTTTTGATGTATATTTTTTTGTTCGATGATTTCAGGCATAGTAAGTTAACTGCTATTGTTTTACTTGAAATGTAGGCATACTCTAGTGAGTATGCAGGTGCGTTTATCGTAACTTCTTTATTTAAATCGGATTTTTATTTTTTTTGTGACTTTACTCAGCTTCATCAAATTTATCTGATATAAGTTGGCTGATAGCTTGTAGTGCTTCAGGGGCATCAACACCTTGAGCGGTTACTTTTACTGTTTTTCCTTGTCCACCTGCTAACAACATAATAGCCATGATGCTATTAGCATCGGCTTCTTTTTCTTCAAGGTTTAATATGATACTTGCCGAAAATTGTTGGCAAAGTTGCGCTAATTTACTTGCAGCACGGGCATGTAAACCAAGTTTGTTAACAATTGTTAATTCTTTACTGACCATAGTCATCATTTTTATTTCATGCTTGTTTTATTTTTTAGCTCGTTCAATATCGCGATGATGAGTTTGCACATCTTTTTGTTCTTTTTTAAAGCTATTAGCCAGTGATTCTGCTATATAAACTGAGCGATGCTTTCCGCCAGTGCAGCCTATAGCAATGGTGACATAACTGCGATTATTACGTTCTAAATGAGGTAACCAAGTCATCATAAAGCTATTAATTTGTAAAATAAATTTTGTCACTATTGGTTGGTTAGCAAGAAAATATTGCACCGGTTGATCTAAACCTGTAAATGGTTTGAGATCTGTTTCCCAAAAAGGGTTTGGTAAAAAGCGTGCATCAAAAACATAATCGGCATCAATAGGTATCCCATGTTTATAACCAAAAGATTCGAACACTACTACCATGGAGCCAGTTTTTTTACCTAATATACGCTCTCTCACTAAATCAGCTAGCTGATGAGGGGTTAATTGGCTTGTGTTAATATATAAATCAGCCGTAGTAGAAATAGGTGTGAGTAACTTTTTTTCTAAAGTAATCGCTTGATCTAAGGCGATATTTTTTTTTATTAGTGGGTGAAGACGACGAGTTTCACTAAATCGTCGAACAAGATCTTTATCATCAGCATCTAAAAAGAGCGTGGTTACCTCGATTGAATTGGGTAAGTACTCGATTATTTCTGGTATATCTTTTTTATCTTTTGGTAAATTACGTACATCTAAACTGACAGCAACATTTTCATAATCGTTAATTACGGTATGTATTAATGCAGGCAATAAATTGATTGGGATATTATCAACACAGTAATACCCCAAATCTTCTAACACGCGTAATGCTACAGACTTACCTGAGCCAGATCGACCACTGACAATGATTAGTTTCATTTATAGTAAAGCCTTAAGTTTATTATTTATTTTTGATTTGTCACGACGACTTATTTAAGCGGCTTGTTGAATTAGGTTAAATAATTCTAGATCGCTTGTGCACTTTCTAACTTGTTTTGCTATTTTTCGGTTACTGAATAATTTAGCAATGCTTTGTAAGGTATTTAAGTGTTCTTGTGCGTTATCTTTGGGTACAAATAAACAGATAAACACGTCAACCGTTTTACTGTCAATGGCATCAAAATCAATGGCAGTGTCAGTAGTGAGTACTATAGCAATTGTTTTGTTTGTATTTTCTAATCGACCATGGGGTATAGCAATACCATTACCAATACCAGTGCTGCCCATTCTTTCTCTGTTAAGTAAGCTGTCAAGTAAGTCGGAGCTTTGACAGTTACCGAGTTTATTAGTTGCTAGCTGGCAAATTAATTCAAGAATGCGTTTTTTACTGTTTGCTGACACTGCACAGTGTGTGCAGTCCAGTGTTAATATGTCTTGTAAGTTCATGATATTAAATGAGTTGTTTGTTAGTGTTGGTTTAGTTTGCCTTTGTATTTAAGTACTTGACGGTCGAGTTTATCAACTAAAGTATCGATAGAAACATACATGTCAGCATTCGTTGATGAGGCGAATATCTCACTGCCTTTTAAATGCAAAGTAGCTTCAGCTTTTTGATTTGATTTTTCTACCGTTAATACCACGTGAACATTATTGATATGATCAAAATGTCGTGATAATTTGGCAAATTTGGTATCAATATATTCACGTAATGATGAAGTGATTTCGACATGGTGACCGGTAAGATTTATTTGCATAAACTGATTCCTCGATTAATTATTAAAGTAAACTTTTACGCTGGTTAGACGGGGGGATGGCTAATGCCTCACGATATTTGGCGATGGTACGCCTAGCAACGTTAATTCCCTGTTCGGCCAATAAACTGGCCATTTTACTATCACTTAACGGTTTAGCAGGGATCTCTGCTAAAATAAGTTTTTTTATCAATGAACGAATAGCGGTAGAAGAACATTCACCGCCATTTTCAGTACTAACATGACTTGAAAAGAAGTATTTTAATTCAAAAATACCTCTAGGCGTGTGCATGTATTTCTGTGTAGTAACGCGCGAAATGGTTGACTCATGCATCTCGACAGCTTCAGCAATATCATTGAGTACCATAGGTCGCATTGCTTCTTCACCATGCTCTAAAAAACCTTGTTGACGCTGTACAATACAGTTAGAAACTTTTAATAAAGTATCATTGCGAGAGTCTAAGCTTTTGATAAACCATTTTGCCTCTTGTAAATTTGATCTAATAAATTGACCATCATTACTTGAAGCTTTTAATGTTTTAGACATAGCAGCATATTGCTGATTTATTGATAATTTTGGTGCAGTATCTGGGTTTAGTTCGACTAACCAACGGCCATTTTTCTTTTCAACAGAAACATCAGGAATCACATATTGATCATCGCCTTTAATGACTGCATCCCCTGGACGTGGATTTAAACTTTGAATTAAGCGCATAACTTCACGTAATTGATCTTCTTTTAAGCGCGTTTTACGCATCAATTGACGATAATCACGATTACCGAGTAAGTCAATATACTCGCTGATAATCATTTTACTTTCTTTTAAGTATGGTGTGTCGTTATCAAATTGGTTTAGTTGAATGAGCAAACAGTCAGCGATAGATTGTGCAGCAACACCAATAGGGTCAAAAACGTTAATGCGTTTTAATACCGCTTCAACTTCATCCAATTCTAAAGTTTCAATACCAACACTTTCTAGTATATCTGCACACGTTACGGTTAAATACCCTGCATCATCTACAGCTTCAATTATTGCTATAGCAACCGTTCGGTCAGTTTCAGAAAAAGGGGTAAGTTCCATTTGCCATAATAAGTGATCTTGAATTGAGTCAGTAGTTTCACCTTGGTAAGTGAAATCTTCACTAGGACTACTAACAGCACCAGTATTAGAAACACCTGCGCTATAGCTTTCTTCCCAAGTAGTATCAATATTTAACTCTTCTGGAATTTCATTTTTTTCTATGGCTTCTGTAGTGGTTATTTCATCTATTGTGGCACTGGCCTCTTCACTACCATCGGTGGTGGCTTGTTCTGTGCTATTAGCTAAGCTAGAGAAAGCTTCTTCTAAGTTATCAGGCGTACTTTCATTGATATCGCTACTTGCTGGTTGATCTTCATTTATTTCAAGCAAGGGATTACTTTCAAGCACTTCTTGAATTTCTTGTTGAAGCTCTAACGTTGACAATTGCAAAAGCTTGATAGCTTGTTGCAATTGTGGCGTCATAGTTAATTGTTGTCCTATACGGAGTTGCAGAGTTGGGCGCATCTACCTTTATTACTTTCCTATTCGCTATTTATTTTTATTCACTTTATTTGCTTAATAATAAGTAGATAAAGTGAATGTTTAGATTGTTACTATAACGTGAATTGTTCACCTAGGTATACATCTCTTACCTTTTGATTCGCAAGTATTTGATCTGAATCACCTTCAGCGATAATTTCACCATGACTTACAATGTAAGCGTGCTCGCAAACATCAAGTGTTTCTCGAACATTATGATCGGTTATTAAGATGCCAATACCACGCTCTTTTAGGTGAATTATAATTTTTTTAATATCACCAACAGAGATAGGATCAACCCCTGCAAAAGGTTCGTCTAATAAAATAAACTTTGGCTCAGCAGCCAGTGCTCTTGCTATTTCAACTCGGCGCCTTTCACCACCAGATAAACTCATGCCTAAATTATTTTGAATATGGCTGATATTAAATTCTTCTAATAAATGCTCAAGTTTTTCTTGTCTATCTTGCTCATTCAACTTTTTTCGTGTTTGTAGAATAGCCATGATATTTTGATTTACGGTTAACTTTCGAAAAATTGAGGCTTCTTGAGGTAAATAACCGATGCCAAGTCGTGCTCTTTCGTGCATTGGTGCAAGCGTTACATCTTCATTATTAAGTATTATGTTTCCGTTATCGTTAGGCACTAAACCAACAATCATATAAAAAGAAGTTGTTTTTCCTGCGCCATTTGGACCTAATAAACCAACAATTTGTCCCGCTTTTACCGATAAACTAACACTTTTTACGACTTTTTTTGTTTTGTATGACTTTGATAAACCCCGCGCAATAAGCGTTGAAACTTGTTGACTTGTGCTATTCTGTGCTGTGTTGGTATGCGTAATACTATTAGGTCTTGTGCCATCTGACATATTAATGCAACTCATCATCTTGTGTGGTTAATTGGTTATTTTTTTGTTGAGCTTTAATTTGGGCCGGTTGTAATATCGTGGTGACTGATTCGTTATTGTTACTTTGTGCTTCTAATTTTTCACTTAATGTATTGTAAGTAATTACATCCCCTGTAACTTGACTACCCGATTGCTTTACTTGGGCATTACCTGATATGGTGATGATATTTTGATTGGGCTGGAATTTTATTTCATTAGCTTGCAAGCTAATGAAGCTATTATCCTCTAATTGTTGTTTAAATATTGCAGGTTTACCTTTAGCTAAATAAATATCGTATTTTTCACCCGTTATTTTATCTGTTTCACTGTAAACCTGTACTCGATCGGCAATGATAGAAATAGAGCCTTGGTTGATGCTTACATCATCTAAATAACTGGCTACTTTATTTTTAATATCAACAGATTGCCGTTTTGATTTTATCGTGATTTCTTGTGTGAGATCTTTATTGGCTGCATCTACTGCAATGCTAAATGTTAGTAAGGTAAATAAAAAAGTATGAATAATTACTGCGGTTATTTTTTGTATAGTCATAAGGGAAATTAGCTATTATTTCTTTTGTAAATGGTGCGTGAATGTTCAGTTAATGTCATCTGTTTAGTGTTTAAGTCAATTATTAAGCCAGAACCATAGATAGTGAAATCTTTCCCTTGTATTCTTACGGTTTGATCTGAGCTAATAATATTCGTATTTAAATCTAAGGCTAAATGCTTACAATGAATATCTTGTATTAAACTGCTTCTATCGGTTGCTTTTAAGTGTACACGATGATTTAGTATAACCCGATTGTTTTTATATAATGTTGCTTCTTTTGCGCTTAATTGCCATGGATAATTTGTTTTTTCTGATGTGGTTTTATCGCCGCTTTTTTTGGGAAATAAAGTGTAATGGGGTAACTCAAAGTGTGTCACTTCAAGTTCAGCGTAATGCTCCATGCGATCAGCTACAATGGCATGCGATAAATTTCCTGCTTCGGTATAAACATTACTTTTAAGTGCCTCAGCAATAAAATCGGGTGTTAACTCATTATCAACAGCAGCTGTTGCTATCGTTTGTGAGCTGCGCCATTCAATGACGCCATAACCCATAGCACCTAATAATAAAATAAGCAGGGCAAAGATGTTTAACCTATTCATACACTAGCGCCGGTGGCGTTTTTTAGCGTGTTCTGACATTGCATTATTAAATCACATACTTCCCTTACAGCACCAAAACCACCACGGGTAAAGGTAGTGAAGTTGGCTTTGTTGAGTACCAAAGGGTGTGCATCGTGTACAGCAATGCCTAAGCCAACGTCAATAATGCAAGGTAAGTCAGGCATGTCATCGCCAATGTAAGCAATTTCAGTGTTGTGTATATTAAGGGTTTTAGCTAATGATAATAATGCGGGCAATTTATTTTCTTGCCCTTGAATGATATGTTCGACATTGAGTGCAGTCATTCTGTTTGTAACAATAGTTGAACGCCTTCCTGTAATAATAGCAATAGTAACGCCACTAGCACCTAAGGCTTTAATACCAAAGCCATCTTTAGTGTGAAAGGCTTTTAATTCTTCGCCATCATTGCCTAAATAAATTCGCCCATCAGAAAACACACCGTCAACATCACATACCAGTAATTTTATCTTGGCTGCTTTTGTTAAAATATCAGGATCAACATTGCCATATAAAGTATTTGTTAAAAGTTTCATTTAAAGTACGCCTGAGCGAAGTAAGTCATGCATATTCATTGCACCTACAGGTTGTTGGTTTTCATTTACAATGATTAATCCATTAATTTTTTTATCTTCCATTATGTTTAAGGCTTGGGCGGCTAACATATCGCTTTGGGCTGTGGTTGGTGAGTTCGTCATTACCGAGGCTATAGCATCGCTATGAATATCGACTTTAGCATCTAAAATACGACGTAAATCACCATCGGTAAATAAACCAACCAAGGTGTTTTCGTTATTTACAATGGCAGTCATACCTAAACCTTTCAACGACATTTCAACTAGCGCATCTTTAATAAGTGCGGTATCAGCAACAACAGGTAAGCGCTCTCCATGGTGCATAATATCGCTTAAGCGCAGTAATAAACGCTTTCCTAAGCTACCACCAGGGTGAGAAAGGGCAAAGTCATCAGCAGTAAATCCACGGGCATTAAGTAATGCGACGGCTAAAGCATCACCCATTACCAATGTTGCGGTGGTACTTGAGGTTGGCGCTAATCCAAGTGGGCAAGCTTCAGTCGTTACTTTGATGCAAACATGAGTATCGGCAAGTTTTGCTAATGTTGATTCAGTATTACCTGTCATTGAGATAAGTTTAGCACCGATACGTTTTATGACTGGAATAATTGCTAATACTTCACCTGTTTCGCCAGAATTTGAAATGGTTAATACTACGTCAGCACTGGTGATCATGCCTAAATCTCCGTGACTTGCTTCACCAGGGTGAACAAAAAATGCAGGTGTGCCGGTACTGGCTAAAGTCGCTGCTATTTTTCCGCCAATATGCCCCGATTTTCCCATGCCAATAACGATGACACGGCCTTGGCAATTAAACATTAACTGACAAGCTTGCTCGAAGCTATCATCAATGTATTGCAATAATTCAACAATGGCTTGTTGTTCTATATTAATAACGTTTTTGGCGAGTTCTTTAAAATTTTTCATTAAAATAATTCTGTAAGTTAACGAGTTATTTGACTAAACAATAATACTTGATAAGCAATAAAAGTGAATACTAATAATGCACCTTTTATACGCGTTAATCTAAAAAAACCTGCTTTACGACTAAAACAAAGTATAAATAAGAGTGTTGTTATAGCTATCATTACTGGTGCGTCGCGCAATGATGCTTCAGGATTGATTGCACCAGGGGCAATAATACCAGCAAACGGCAATACTGCTAAAATATTAAAAATATTTGAACCCACAATGTTACCCATTGCTAAGTCGTCTTCACCTTTTCTGATACTGGCAATAGTTGCTGCAAGCTCAGGTAGGCTAGTACCAAGAGCAATAATAGTTAAGCCGATAACTAAATCACTAATGCCATAAGCTTTCGCAATAAAAATAGCAGAGTCGACTAAAAAATGTGCACTTAACACTAAAAATAAAATACCTGAGATAAGCCAAACGATGGCCATCGTGGTGCTAATTTTATCAGGTAGCTCTTGCTCTGCTTCGATGATCATTGGATCATTCATGCGATGGTTTTTACGCTGCTTTAATGCCTTAATCAGGAGTATGGCAATAAAGCCAAAAAAGCTAATCATCAAGACAACACCTTCAGAAAAGCTGAAAAAGTTATCAGACAGCATCCAGTAGGCAAGTAAGGTGAGTATTAATAACAAGGGTAATTCTTGCTTAATGGTGGAAGAAGAAACCATTAAAGGCTTAATTAATACACTAATACCCAATACTAACGCAATATTAGTTATGTTTGAACCAATAGCATTACCAATAGCCGTATCTGGATTTCCTTGTAGAGAGGCAGCGGCAGCAACCATCATTTCAGGCGCAGATGAGCCCATCGCGACAATGGTTAAACCAATTATCATCGGCGAAACACCAAGGTTTCGAGCTAGTGAAGACGCGCCTAAAACGAATTTATCAGCGCTTACAACTAAAACGATAAAGGCTACCAATAAAATAAAAACTTGTTCTAACATTCATTACTCTCTTGAATTTAGGTCTTAATGTGATTAATTTGTATCATTATCAAATTGTCGCTCGTTGCGCGCTAAAAAAAAAGAAAATATTGCTTTTAAAGGGAAAATAGTCTTTTTTTGATGAAATTTAACGCATAATTTGTTGATAGTTCTTATTTAAACGTTTTTCTGTTGATCCTGAAAATAGGCGTTTTCGCGCTGAAACGAAATGGCGATAAAAGATGAAAATTCAAAAAGTGGATTTAGAATCTTATTGTTTCGCTGAAAAGAACAAAGAAATAAGCATATAACTCATGAAAAAACGATGTTATTGGGTGTTTAAGTGTTTTTAAACGTTCACTTTTTGCCTTGTTTTTTTTATATCTTTTCTATTTGATTTTTTATTTAAACGTCGCTGTACTGAACCTTTAGTAGGTTTAGTCGTTCGCCGTTTTTTTTGTATAATCATCACCGATAAAATAAACTCTTTTAGTCTATTTAATGCATCATTCTTATTCATTTCTTGGGTGCGATAAGATTGGGCTTTAATGATAATAACGCCGTCATTGGAAATTCGGGTATCTTTTATTGCGAGTAGTCGCTCTTTATATATCATAGGTAAGGATGAGCGCTTTATATCAAAGCGTAAATGAATAGCGGTAGCCACTTTATTAACCCGTTGACCGCCATTCCCCATAGATCGAATGGCACTTAATTCTATTTCCCAATCGGCTAAGCTAACGTTATTTGATATTTCTAACATTTTCATTTACCTTATTATTTTTAAACTTGTACCTAACGATCAGAATGACTAACGCTAACGCTTGGTATGTATACTTTATGCGATGTAATGATAATAGCTTATATGCAGGCATTACCACAGATATACCGCGCCGTTTACATCAGCATAATAATACTAAATTAGGTGCTAAGTATACCCGAGCACGTCGCCCGGTTGAACTGGTTTATAGTGAACAAGTCATGAATAAAAGTGTTGCGGCCAAGCGCGAATATTTTCTTAAAACCTTATCAAAATCACAAAAAGAAAAATTAATTAGTAAGTTTACTTGTTCTTCCATCATTGCTTAGAGATCTGTTTTGTTCGTTATTTCAATATTTTAGTTCGGTTTATCATCAAACACTGTTAAAATGTATATCATATATTAGTCGTTTATATCAGAAGAAAGTATGTCGAATACAGATATGTTTATAGAGCAGTATTGCTCTATTGCCAGTGACAAAATTAGCTTTACCCGCCAACAAGCAAGTAATTTTGCTAAGCAAGTAGCTGATGACTTCAACCCGTTGCATAATATTGACGCAAAGCGTTTTTGTGTACCCGGTGATTTACTGTTCTCAGTTATTATTGCCAAAGCTGGTTTACATAAAGAGATGAGTTTTCATTTTTCAGGTATGGTTAATGACGCCATTGAGTTAACTTTTCCTAATGAAATAAATGACACCGTTGATATTGTTGACAACAAAGAGAAAACCTATTTAACGGTTAATGCGCAAGGCGACAAAACTCACTCTCCCGCACTCATTAATGCATTAACCAAAGCGTACGTTGATTTTTCTGGCCATACTTTTCCAGGCATTTTAGTGAAGTTAATGGCAGAGCATAATGTGATGATTAACCCTAGCCGTCCTATGATTATGTATCAATGCATGGAAATTAACTTGCAGCGCCTTGATATAACGACCTTGTCGTTGCAGTTGGCTAAAACTAGTCTTACGATTGATGGGAAGCGGGGTGATGCTTGGTTAGAGTTTGATTTATTAAGCGAAGGTCAAGTTGTTGGCCACGGTAGAAAACATATGCTCTTAAGTGGTTTACGTGAATATTGTCAAGATGTGGTTGACGGTATGATTACTCAATATAATGAAAGTAAAAAAGCTTATAGCCCTAGCTAAATTCTGCATATTAAGGAGTTTGGGTATATGCATACTTATCATTTTTCTACGGGTTGTAGTATTGCTCGAAACTTGCCCGTTGCGTTTGTTTATTTTCACTACAGGTAGCAAATTCGGTTAAGCTTTTAGGCCGTTGACATTGTCTTGGTTGTTGATAATAACGCAGCCATGCTCGCTTTTTATCCCCTTGATATTTGGATTTAATGATAACGGCATGACTCGTTTTAAATGGTGTGGCTGATTTGATCGTTTTTTGATTATTTTTCTGGTTAGCCCGCTTTGATTTAATACGGTACTTTACCGGCTTTGTTTTTCTTTTTTTCTTTTGTTTATTTTGTTTTTTACTTCTCTCTTGTTCACACCTCCACCAGATGTTTCGAGCTTTATCTTCACGTTTTCGTAAACTTTTAGCCCTAGACAACGAGTGGCTATCGCGCTGCGTAGCTTGAATGTTGCGGAGTTTTACCAACAAAGGCTTACAATGCTTTTTAGCCATAATTGTTGGACTAGTAAAACAACAGCCAATAAAAAGTAGCAATAACAAAAATAAATGCATCATTCAGTCCTTGAAGTTTTAATTTAAATTGGTATAAACCAAAAATATCCTTTTTTTAATCATAGACTATAATGTTAAATTAGACGTAAAGTTATTGTTGTTTTTCTGCATTAATAATACAAGTGTTAATCATTAAATGGTCTATTTGTATGCCGTGAAAAGACCTAAATACAAAATATTTATTTTATTGAATTCAAATATCAACTATTCTAATGAGTGAATAAATGACACAGTAATTGGCGATTTTAACTACTATAAATGATCACCTATTTAATGATATTAATGA
>Ga0209081_1001901_pt1 | contig 12309 bp, 9 predicted proteins | sample GOMGulsemesocosm_4_FD_184636 | JGI IMG/M metagenome (GOLD analysis project Ga0209081, IMG submission 184636) | Methane-oxidizing microbial communities from mesocosms in the Gulf of Mexico - GOM15B Gulf of Mexico (SPAdes) (version 2) | ecosystem: Environmental > Aquatic > Marine > Cold seeps... | reverse complement strand
TGCCATGCGCGCCAAATTCGATGCCATAATGCTTCCGATAACCAACACCTTGATTGTGCCAGAGCAGCGTGAAAATGTTACTTTTACTGGTTTTTTTGCTAATACCATGTTCCATGAAGTTGCACAAAATACGTAGAAAATAAAAACAACTTACTTTTTCCAAGAATTTATTTGCCTCCCCCTCTACTCCGTACTATATTAAAAAGAACGAAAATTAAAAATCAACTTACTAAATGGAGTTTAGTTGTGGCAAAAAAAAAGAAAGCTAAAATAAATTTATTCATCAGTGATACAAAAGTCACTACATTGCCAGTTGTTAACAAAGACGGGTTGCCTTCATATAAACATTACGCTGACACTCCACATCATAAGACTCGTGTTTTTTTTGAGGAACCCCACTCTGCTGATGATGTTACTGATATTGAATACCCAAATAAAGTTTACCTTCGAGCAGGTAAATATAGTAGGGGTATTAAAAGTTGCTTTATGATTTTTCGAGATGGTAGATACTTAGTTGGTGAAGATATAGCAAGAACCTTTTCACGGCTTTTTATAAAAAGAATGTCTGAATCAGAGCTAACAAAAAGCACCTTGGGAAACCAGCATTCTGCGATAAAAAGCTTTTTTTCATTTCTCTCCTTACTTAAATCACCTCCAACTTTGTATAGTCAGTTGTCAATTGTTCATTTCAGCAGTTGGCTCGACTCTTTTGATAAAGCTAAAACCGCACATAACAATAAAAGTCATCTTATACAACTATTGAACCGCCATTCATTTACTAAAGAACTAAACCTCAACTCAATCAAAATCAAGGATAAAATCAAGCCTAAAGGCAGCATAACTCAGGTAGATTTTGATAAAATCGTTGGTGAGCATGATTATAGTGATAAAGAGCTGATGCAAATTCTCGCATATACTTTTTATGAAATAGAACAAGCCAAAGATCGTTTTGAAAATTTTAAAAACGTTACAAAAGAAAACCTTAGCAATGAATATATTGCTTTAACTGACTTGAATGTAAAAAACCCTAAAATACCTCTATTACTAGAGCAAGGAGTTCAAGGGTATCAAGTTTTATTAAAAAGCATAGTCTTACACTTAAAAAATGAAGTTAATGGAATAAGAAAAAATCCATCGACATCTGATAATCAATTTTTTATGCAAAGATTAAAGACTGTAAGTAGTTTAATTTATAAAGAGCATAATTACTTTAATGATTTTTTTGATTTTTTGCTTTCTCAGTCTTGGTCTATGTCAAAAGATAAAGTGGGTAAAACCAATTATTTTAAACACTTATCACTATCATCTGATCATCACGAGTTGGCAATTCTTGTATATACACTGATAACTACAGGATTGAATCTTGAAACGATTATGAGTTGGAAGTTTCAAATAAATAGTAAATATTGGTATGAGAATTTTGATGTTGAACTTGGTATAAATGATAAGACGATTACGCGAGATAAGTCGATTCTGCTTACTGGAATAAAACAAAAAGGCAAAGGTATAGCAAAGACTATATCCACCCCAATAAAAGTAAATAGCCCTCTCTATAATTATTTGAAATTCCTTGATAAAACTAGACCTAATGATCGTAAATATATATTTACCCTTAAAGACATACATAGAAAACTAAATTCATTTGTCAAACACTATGGTGTGATTAGTGATGACGGCACTAACCTTAAGTCACTTGAAACCAAGCGTCTAAGGAAAGTTTTTGCAGGTCATAAACTAATGAGTTTATTAAAAGATGTAAAAAATGCGGATGAGTTAGTAGCTAAACTAAAAGATGCACTAAATCACAACAAATTTGATACAACATTATTTAGCTATATTTTAAAAAGTGGGGTTGGAAACCTTTTAATTAATAGCGCAATTGTAGCACTTACCAGTGACCTTATCGAAAAAGCAATAACATTTAGAGGTGAAATCAAAGAAGACTTTGAACGCTCTGATAATACACATAAAGTCTTTTTATGCGACTGTAGCGATCCATCTAACCCTTCACATAATTTACCTATTTCTGATCGCTGCCATAAATACGATATGTGCCTTGGTTGTGAACGTAGCGAAGTTTATTCTGAGCATTTACCTGCTATTTGTTATCGCATAATGCAATATGAAGCAAAACAAAATAATGACCCTGAAGTTTTTAAAATTACACTTGAAGATAGGTTGCTTGTTGCAAGAGATACCCTTGAACGTTTCAAAATCAAACATATAAATGGGGTACGATTATTAGAAGATGCATATATAGAAGCTAATGATGCTTTTACGAATAACATTCCGCTTCTGCCACCAATATTGCAAGTAGGGGGAATAGGATGATAATAACTACCAACATTGAAAACCAAGAAAGCTCTTTATCCGAATTTGGAAAGAAACAATGGGGTTGCCTTGACTCACTTGCTAAACATTATAAAAACTCTGATATGAGTAAAATATCATTAACTTCTAATTTTGAAGATGATACATGGGATGTAATAGGGAGTAATTTATTTAATTTCAGATGGAAAACATGGGGGGGCAACAAAAAATCATTTCCATTAATTCTTGTTTGTAAAATAGCTTGTTATCATGCTGTCCAACTAAATAACGCGGCAATATCGACCATACAAGTAGATATAGTTGGCTTTATCAATGCCTTTTTTAAAACATTAGAATCAAAATCAATTTTAATCGCTGAACGTAATCAGCCGTTCAATAGTTTATCTCAATTAACAAACGAAGATATTTTATTATTCGCTCAAACATCTTTAGTAAGTGATGATAAATTATCAGTTCAAGCATATTCTGGCTTAAACCGTATTGCCAACACATCAAATAAGGCATTTCCTAACGCAGAATTTCTAACAACAGGTATGACCTCACCTTGGCAAGATCAATCAATATCAATTCACTCTTGGGCTAGAAAATTAAAAAAATTTTATGGTGTAGATACAACAACAAAACCATATAAACCTCTTACATTTGAAACTGTTAGCTCAATAGTAAAAAGTGCAATCCCTTTCATAAACGATCACTTTGATACCATAAAAGGAGTCTTTGATGAGATAGAACATTTTCACACAGAAAGACCTGCATACAATAATAGGAAGATGAATGTTTACGTAGGTAAAGTTATATTGAAAAAATACGGTAAACGTTTAGATAAAATATTACCACTTTCTACATATAAAACTGATCATCAATATAAAGGATTGATACAACAAACTTGGTATTCTGAATTTGAGCAACTAGTACAAGGGGCAGCAGCATGGATAATCCTTTTAACTACAGGGCTGCGTAACGTTGATATGAGAAACCTTGAGAAAGGTTGTTGCCAAGCATCTAAACGTCATGACTTACTAAATTACCTAATTACTGATTTAAAAAAAACACACCTACCAAACTATGTATTGCCAGTTCCCCAACAAACAAAAAAAGCGGTGGAGTTACTAGAGCTTGCTAAAGTTGATAGGACAGGACAATTTTTACTTTCACAATCAACAAGTAAATCTACAGATAACACAACAGGCGATAAAAGAAAAATAAATGAAGGTGAGACATTTAATCAAATATTAAAAAAATTCGCTAAACACTATCACATTGAACTTAATACTATTTCTAACAATGAAAATGAAGCTACAGCTCACTGTGTAAGAGCAACATTAGCAGGTTATATTGGAGCAAACAGCACAGCGGCAATATTAATTCTGAAAAAACTATTTGGACATAGTAATGCACTAATGCCTGACGCATATCTTTCTCACAATCCTCTAATTATTGCTGAAAGGCACAAAAACATTACCAACTCCCAAAAAACATTGGCTGATGATATGGCAAATGGAATGATTTCTGGAAAACTTTCTGGAACGAAGGGGAAACAAATGCTCATTGGTTCAGAGTACATTAAAAGTGAATTAAATAATGAGCTAAAAAATGAATCATTGACTCAAATGCAGATGCAAGTAAATCTCAAAGAGCGCATTAAAGAAATGCTACTTTCCCGAATTCAAGAAAATCAGATATATGCTCTTAAAACTCCAATGTCTGTTGTTTGCATGAGAAATTGCAGTGATAGCTCAGACACTCCATGTGCAAAACTAGGAAATCACGAAAAACGCAAAGAAAATGGTGTTAGTAAGGAGATAACTGATGCATTAGCCACATTACCTAACCCTGCTCAATGTGTTGGCAAAGAATGCTCAGATGCACTATTCGGTGAAGCTTGGAGTCGTGATTTACTTGGAACGTTTGATTATTATATTAAGTATTTAAAAGCGGTTGGTCATCAATCCATTGATATAAAAAATGAAGCTGAACTTTTTGTAAAAAATTACGGAACAATACTTAAAGATATTTATTATGATGAACGTGAGGTAGGTTATTTTGACTAATATAAAAAGTAAAAAACCAAGAGATACTCGTACTCATGATGAAAGAATAAGTGCATTGTATGATGCTTTTGAGCGTTCAAAAATAAGAGCAAACGCACAAGGTTTGATAAATGAATGCTCTATTGTAAAAGTTTGCGAACAAGCTGGTATTAACGACACATACCTTCATACCTCTAAATTAAAGAATGATGAGAAGACCAACAAAAAATATCATAATGTAAAAAAGGCTATAAATAATTTCAGAAAAGACTTTTCAAAAAGTACAATTCAGTCAGAGACTAGCAAAGCCACAGAAGCTAAAGAATTAATGAAAGTTGAAAGAGATAAAGCTCAAGTACAATACAGGGACTCATTAAAACAAATTCTCGGACTGAAAAATCAGTTAAAACAAAAAGATGATAAGTTACAAACGCAGAATCACCTTGCTGTTAATATTGCACATAGCAATTTACAACTAGCAAATCCAAATACTCAAACAACATTTACGGAAGCTAAAATAGTATCACCTGATAACCACTTGTATAAAAATGGAAAATATTCATTTCATGATGAAAATATTAGAGATGCCGCTTGGCGAACTTCTCGGCACGAATTTGAAGAACTATTAAAACGACCTTTGCCAACAAGAGTTTATATTCTTGTGGGTGCGCCATGCAGTGGAAAAACTCACTGGTCTAAAGAATCAAATTATTATGAAGACAGACACCCTGTAGTTGTTGATGCTACAAACCTCACAAAATCCGATAGAAGTTCATGGTTTAGCTCAATATATAAATATAAGCACCAGAATGACATTAAGGTTTGTGCTGTATTTTTTGATACTCCTTATACTGTTCTTATGGAGAGAAATAATAAACGCCCACCTGATAAGCGATTGGATGATGAAACCTTAGAGGATAAATTCAATAAGCTTGAGGTTGTTGATGTATTTGAAGACTTTGATGAAATAATGGTGGTTCGACATGGATAGGCAAGCACTAGAAATACAGTACGGGAATGGCACTATTGGCAAACAGTCTTTAGGTCAACTTAGACGTTTAAAATTACAAGAAATCCTTAATGGTATTCTCGTTAGTGATAATGCAAAAATAATTTACTGGCTTGATAAGAAAAGGTCTAAATTAGATCGTGCAAAGCTTGCTGATGCCGTTGGGTTAGATGTTAAGCCTGTAAATTTACGACAGTCATTTAAAGCTGACATCGAAGCTACTGAACTTAAATTACGCCAACGTCACTTTATTACAAGTGATGCTAAAACAACAAAGCAAATTGGTGACGATAACGCTAAGGATTTTTTAGCGTTTCTTGAATCTCGACTATCAAATGATATTTACCAATGGCCGACCAATAATAAAAATAGAATTTATCATAAAAGAATATGGTCATTTTTCTTAGATCAACCAATAGAAGATATAAAGTCAGCCCCAACGTTTTTTTCTAAAAATATAACGGTTAAAGAAAAACTAGCTGATATTGATGTGATGATTGCAAATAATGAAGTAAAAACCACTTGTTACGCCTCAGAAATAGCACTTGATGAAATGCAAGATACGATGATTTCTGCTGCAATATCAATACTTAAACAACAACTTAAAGATGTTAGAGAACAGTTAGCTAGTGAACGTGAAGAGCGTAAACGTCTCGAAACTAGCAATCATCAATTAAAAAATGAGATCGAACAGTACAAGGAACGTGAAAAATCTATACTTAGTTCAAACCTTGCATCGATTAAGATTGCAGGAGCACATTAATGGAGCAAGCAACGGGGACAGTAACCAAGCTGGTTTTTCAATCAGATAAACGTCAAATCTTTCGACTAAAGACTGCAAATTCATCCTTGCGTGTATTGTTAGATGATATTGACCAACATGTAGAAATTGGTCAGCACATTGCTGTTGATGGAACATTTAATATTCATGATAAATTTGGTGAGCAACTTTATGCTAACCAAATAAAGCATATTCCTGTTTCGAATGATTTGATTTCTGACTTCTTAATGCAGGGAATAGGCATTGGAAAATCAATCACAGAACGCATTTTAAAAGCCTTTCCTAACAACCTCGTTGAAGTACTTGAAAAAAAAGATATTGAATCCCTCTGTACAATTGACCGTATTTCCCGTGCATCTGCAACAGTTATAGTAAATCAATGGCATTCACAAAGCGGAAAAGCAAAATTAATTGAGTTTATTGAAGAAGTATTAAAGAAAGCTACGCCAACAAATCGTAACCGCATAAAAAATTCAGCAATGAAAGCTTATGCATTTTACAAAGAAGATACCGTTGATAAATTAAAAGACGACCCATTTCGGTTATGGGCTTTTTCTTCATATAAAGATGCTGAAATTTTTGCTAATGCAATGAACATTGCCAGTGATGACAATAGACGATTAATTTGTGCTGTAGAAGAAGCTATTTATATAAAATTGAAAGAAGGTCACACCCAAGTTTACCCACTTGAATTTCAATCAGAACTTGATAATTTAATAGGTTCAAGGTTGTCCATAAAAGCTATTATTGCAGCCAATAGTGCTGCCAACATTTCGCCACCACGAATAATAATAAAACATTCAGAATTGAATCCTGTTAGTAATTGGGCTAGAAAAATGCAAGACGATTCACCCAATAAACATTTATATAATCAAACTTATGCCATAACTGGTGTTGCTATGATGGAGCAATATGTTCAAGAACAACTACTGCTTAGAATTGAACAACATATTGAAAATATTGATATATCAAATGATGAAATATCAGATTACCAACTTCCATCTGGACATCAACTCAATAAAGATCAACAACTAGCAGTTAAAACAGTACTAACAAGTACAATATCACTTATCAGTGGTGGTGCAGGAACAGGTAAAACATCCGTACTTTATGCCGTTAATTACATGATAAAAAAAGCAGGGCAGCATGTTTTACAAGTAGCCCTAGCAGGTAAAGCAGCACAACGGCTCATTCAACAAACTGATGATAATGCATACACGATTGCAACATTGTTAAGTAAAATGACTAAAGACAAGTCCTTTTTAGATAATTATGATGTACCTGTTTTTCATATAGATGAAGCATCAATGGTTGATTTACAAACCATGTATCGGGTGCTTAAAGCCTTTGAAGGAAAACTTATTCGCCTTGTATTTATTGGAGATTGGGCGCAACTGTCACCAATTGGCATTGGTTTAGTTTTTCATAAATTGCTCAACTCTAAAAAAGTACCAGCGATAGAGTTAAAACAGAATTATCGAAGCAGAGATGGAATTATTAATGCTGCCGAAAGCATTAAATCTGGTGAGTTATTTGCCAGCAATAAAGAAGTTGAAATTATTGAGTACCATGACAATCAAAATATTCTAGATATTGTACGTGATACATACATAGCAAACATTAAAGAAAATGAAGATATTTATGTCATTGGTGCAAGAAAGAAAACCGTTGCTGAAATCAATATCATGCTTCATAAATTGCTTCGTAAACCTGATGACATCATTGCTGCCTCTCCTGAATTTCGTATAAATGATGAAGTAATTTACAAACGTAATGATGAAAAACTTGGGCTAGTTAATGGATCAACAGGTCGTATTGTCAGTGGTCAAACGATATTACAAACAACAGGCATACCTGAATACGCTGATCTTGTGATTGATTTTAAACTGGAAGGTCTAAAAGCTTTAGAAATTAGTGATATTAAAGATACATCAAAAGGTGAGTACTATCTTCAACACGCATACTCAATAACTTGTCATAGTGGACAAGGTAGTGAGTTTGATACTGTAATCATTGTAATCGAAGATTCTAAATTCATTGAAAGAAGTTGGTTATATACAGCAATAACAAGAGCCAAGAAAAAAGCTGTTGTGATAATGAAAACAGGACAAATCCAAACAATATTAGACCGTGGATTTGCATTCGAATCAATAAATGCGGGATTAAATGTATGAGAAAAATAATATTCAACCACTTAAAAGATGGTGATGTTCCAATCCCTTACTTTGAAGGTGGCGAAGTCCACACTGATTTATTGAATTTTTTATTGTGCCGCTATCACTACCGTTCATTATTGCGACCTAGATTAAAAGAAACCACTCCAATAACTATTAAAAATATTGCTCACCACATAGCATATTTAATTAACATTTTTGCAGAGAATGAAGATGAAAGTGGAAATATGGCTTCTATCGATTATAGAGTTGCAACTTTTGAACATGTATCACAGATAATCAATCACTTACACGAAGAAGAAGATTGGACAGGCGAAAGCCTAAAAATATATGCAAGTAGTTGGAGGTTATTTTATGAGTTTCTGACCATAGAAAATGTTAATCACAACATGGTGTTTCCAGAGCGAACCATAATAAAACATCGCACTGACAAAGATGATGATTTTATCTCGCACACTAGAGACAATATAAGAGAAACCTCAATAGAAACGGCTGTTCCTGACAGATTTTGTATCAAAAGGGATGATTACAGGGATAAAGTAATAAGCATGGATAACTGGTTCAAGCTGTATAATTACCTTTATAAAAAGGATGTCGTTTATGCAGTAATGGCAGCAACAATGATGCAAACCTTTTTACGAATTGGTGGGGTAATGCAACTCCCAATAGGCATTAATCCAATGAATAAGCGTTGGGAACGATATGCACAAATGGCACGAGGCGATTTGCAATACCAACGTTTCAATTACATCAATAAAGGGCAAAAAACTGCAAATTGCTTAGTTCATATCACGACAATGAAAATGATATTCGATGAATACTTAGATACTGTGTACGGTTCACGCCATCAATTATATATCGATAGGTACATATATAAAAAACATGCCATAAAACAAAATCGTGATGATAATATGAAATTTACTTGGTTAAATAAAAATGGAACACCTGTTTCGATAAGGGAGCTTCAGGCTGTATTTAAAGAAGCTAGTGAGTATCTTGGATTTGAGGTAACACCCCATACATTGCGGCACACAGGAGCAACACAGATACTTTACAGGTGGGGTAAAGAAAATGACATTACAATAACAAGTGCTAATACAACTGATATTCATAGTTGGTTAAAATACCAATTAGGGCATCAAAATATTCGTACAACAGAGATGTATGTGGCAACTGTTCATCGACTTCAATCTGAAAATGTTATGATAGAGTTATTAGCAAGTACTCTACCACATAGCCGTGAATTCTTTGATAGTATCAAACCTGAAGCTCATGATGCCATGAAACGAGCAATAGCAAATCAAGACGAGTACTTCCAAGGTAGAGTTAATGATGAAACATTGGCGGCATAATGCATTGTCGTTAAAGTTTTTAATACCAAGTATGATATGAATAAGTTTAAATTACATAACCCTTTTATATATTATAAAAATACAACCAACTTTAAAAAGAAGATAACCGATGTTAAAAAAAATAAAAATCACCCTTTTATTATCAGTAGCATTAGGAACTGTAAATGCATGTTCGGACAATAATGAAATAGGGTTAACTCAACAGTCTCAGCAATTCATTGGCAATAAAGAAAGGCTTAATATCTATCACCCTGTAGATTTAAATGCTGACCTAAGCCATTTAAGCAATAATCAACAAGAGATGATCAAGGTATTGATTGAGGCATCTGAAATAATGGATGACTTATTTTGGAAACAAGCCTTTGGTGATAACAAAGTAGAATTTATTGGGAAAATACATGATCCCGATGTACGTAAATTTGCAGAGATCAACTATGGTTCTTGGGATCGCTTATCGAATGAGACTCCCTTCTTATCAAATACAGAACCCAAGCATCATGGTGCAGAGTTTTACCCTAAAGATATGACTAAAGATGAGTATGAAGCATCGGAATTTGAAGGTGACAGTTTATATTCAATTGTTCAGCGCACCAGTGAAGGAAAGCTAATAGCAGTCCCCTACTCTGAGATCTATAATGAAGAACTAACAAGAGCAGCCGCTTTACTAAACAAAGCATCTCAGCTTGCTGACAATACCGAATTTTCAAATTACTTAAAACTACGAGCAGAAGCATTAGTTACCGATAAATACCAACCATCTGATTTAGCATGGATGAGTATGAAAACTAACCCTATTGATGTAGTAATTGGTCCGATAGAAACTTATGAAGATCAACTTTTTGGTTATCGTGCAGCATTTGAAGCTTACGTATTAATTAAGGATTTAAAATGGAGTGAAAAATTAGCTAAATTTGCAGCTTACTTACCTGAGTTACAAAAGGGACTACCTGTAAAAAAATCTTACAAACCCAAAATGTCAGGTTCTGATTCAGAGATTAACGCCTATGATGTTATCTATTATGCTGGTCATTCAAATGCAGGTGGTAAAACTATCGCAATTAACTTGCCAAATGACGAAGAAGTACAGCTTAAGAAAGGTACAAGACGCTTACAGTTGAAAAATGCCATGAAAGCTAAATTTGATCATATTTTAATTCCAATTGCAGATCAGTTGATAGCTCCAGAGCAATTAAAACACGTAACATTTGATGCTTTCTTTACCAACACAATGTTTCACGAGGTCGCTCATGGGTTGGGCATCAAGACAGTGTTGAACAGTAATACCACCGTTAGACAAGCACTTAAAGAGTACGCATCAGCTTTAGAAGAAGGTAAAGCTGATATTTTAGGGCTTTATATGGTGACAGAATTATTCGATAAAGGTGTTTTAACTGAAGGTAAACTAGAAGATTATTACACTACATTTCTTGCTGGTATATTCCGCTCTGTACGTTTTGGAGCATCAAGTGCTCACGGTAAAGCCAATATGATTCGCTTTAATTACTTCCAAGAAATGGGTGCATTTAGTCGTGATGAAAAAGGGTTGTATAGCGTTAACATGGACAAAATGCGAGAATCAATGTCTTCGCTATCAACGCTTATATTAACATTACAAGGTGATGGTGACTATGAAGGTGTTGGTAAGTTATTTACAGAAAGCGGTGTAATCAAGAAACAATTAACTGATGACTTAAATAGATTAACAGAAGCTAAAATTCCTGTTGATATAACTTTCAACCAAGGAAAACAGATTTTAGGACTTTAATCCCCCTAAAAAATTAGGCTAGATAATTTATTTAGCCTAATTTAACTTCCCTTATTTCTACAACATGCCCTCACATTTCAAATTTATAAAAACCTATGTTTATAGTTGAAACCATAGTAATTAATGTTCGAAAAAATAAAAATAATGTTTTATTAATTAAACATTTAAATTTATTTATTTCATATTTAATTTGGTTGTCATCGCATAAAAAATGAACTATATCTACATATCAAAATGAAAAACTTGAGGTGTAAAATGGTTCTAACTAATCTATCACTTTATCGTGAATACAAGAAAGTGATAAACCTTCTCAGTACCGAAGTGAAGCAGGATTTTGAATATTTTGACGTGAAATCTAAAATTATAAAATCTAATTTTTTAACTGCGTGGGGCGATATTCAAATTATCCGCTTTAGCCTTTCCAATAATCCTGACGCTAACTTTCTGGATAAAAAACACGTAAACGAACTATATTCTAAAGTTTATAGCCATATCATATTCCCAACAGAGAAGTATCTGAATTATGCCTCATTTTGAATCATCTGAAATAGATATTAGAAATGATTATATTCGTTTATATAGCTGTGCGAGTGAACATCTTTCAACACTAATGCGTATTGCTTCTATTGGCGAAAAAATTTCTGATAGAGAATATTTCCAAGCTTTTTGCAAAATAGCTGATATCTACTACTCATCAACAAAGTTAGCCATTTTGACAGATGATGAAAGTATCAAGCTTGTGCATATTCTCATGCACCGCGATCACCTAATACCATCTAAGCCGATCACCTAATACTGTCCAACGCGATCACTCAATACCATCGATACCGATCACTTTTCGGTCAAAATGGTATTGAGTGATCGGCT
>Ga0209081_1001900_pt1 | contig 12314 bp, 10 predicted proteins | sample GOMGulsemesocosm_4_FD_184636 | JGI IMG/M metagenome (GOLD analysis project Ga0209081, IMG submission 184636) | Methane-oxidizing microbial communities from mesocosms in the Gulf of Mexico - GOM15B Gulf of Mexico (SPAdes) (version 2) | ecosystem: Environmental > Aquatic > Marine > Cold seeps... | reverse complement strand
ATGGTTGTGCTTACTTTTTCGGTGTCTATCGGGGTACTGCATGGGAAATTGCCGTTACAGCTAATGCTACTGACTTTAGGCTGTGTATTGCTAGTTTTTATGTGGCGACTGAAAGAGGCTGAAACTTTACCTGTTCGCACCAAAGGTAAATAACTCAAAGTGGAGTGCGGCCAAACCACACTCCACGTCAATACCTTTATTTTTAAGACTAGTTATTCAGCTAACCAACCTTCTAAGGCAACTATAATTTCTTTTGCTTGCTTCTCACTAGAAATATTAAATTTAGACTTTTGCTGATATTCACCATCCCGTTTCTGATAACGGCGTATAGTAAATTTGTCGGGGCTGTATTCTTCTTTCGCTCTATTCCAATCTTGGTAACGATAAATTACCGTCGCCCAAGCGCCTTTCGTTAACACTTTTTTATCTAATTCTTTAACTGTCTCGATTCCGCCATCTTCATAAGTAACGGTGAGTTCTTCTACTGTTTCTGCCATGTTTCTCTCTCAATTTGTATTGCGCTATTTGCATAGCTCTTGCCTGACTGGGCAAATATTAAAGATAAGTTATTTTATGCGCAAAAGCGTCCCTTGCGAATAAATATTTGAATATTGATTAAGATGACTCAAACAATACGAGAACATTTAGACAATCAACCTAGAGTTTGGGCTCATAATCTGATTGATTCTGTAAATAAAAAAGGCGGGAAAGATAATATTTCGACAAATTACCTTAAAAACCAAAAGGTGGATTAAAAATATAACCCACCTTTTAGCTAAACTTACTCAACGGCAGTTAAACCTTTCAAGCTAGTAAAGTACGCCGCAATATCTTTAACTTCATCTTCTGATAGGCCTTGTACCATAGACTGCATTAATGCATTTTTACGCTCTCCAGTCTGATAGCCTTGCATTGCTTTCTCTAAGTAGTTCTGGTGCTGCCCAGCCAACCTTGGGTTAGTCACTCCAGCATTAGTATCGTCGTTATGACAGGCCATACAAGACTCTGCCAATTTTTTACCATTAGCGGCATTACCACCATTTGCATTAGCTCGTTTAGAGCCATCAACCGTCGCTAAATAAGCGGCAATATCTTCGATCGTTTGCTCAGATAAATCATAAACATTCGCCATCATTGTGCGATGAGGTCGCTCTGACTTTTGATAGGCTTTTAAAGCTGCTACCGTATAACCTGCAACCTGACCACCTACTTTAGGTACATAATAGGTTGGATAAACATTACTTGTACCAGGTGAAGTATGACATCCTCGACATGCTTCAAAAGCGTCTCTACCTGCTTCAACACTACCTGCTTGCGCCACCATCGGTACACTTGAAAATGCAGTGATACCCAGTGCTAATGTGATCATTTTTTTATTCATAAGAAATATCCTAGCGTGAATTAAATTTTTCTTATCTTACTAAAAAGGTGCGGTTATTAATAGTATATTCCTAAATATGCTTGTTATTACTTGCTCGTACTTTCCTTACACTACTTAAAATGCGTTAAGATAACCTTACTCGCGGGTCGACTAAGGTATAAGAAATATCGGTCAACAGTAAGCCAATTATATAAAGTACCGACCCTAGAAAAACCATGGCCCTGACTATGGCAAAGTCCTGACTATTAATCGCATCAATCGTATAACTGCCTAAGCCCGGTATACTAAAAAATGATTCAGTAATCAAGCTCCCCATAAACAATAACGGCAAGACCACCACGACTCCCGTTAAAATAGGAATCATGGCATTTTTTAAGACATGCTTAAAGAGCACTTGAGTTTCCGTCAAACCTTTAGCCCGTGCAGTACGTACGTAGTCTTGCTCAATCTCCTCTAAAAATAAGGTGCGATACCAACGCGCGCCAGCTCCAACTCCTGATACGACACTGATCAATACCGGTAAAATCAAAAATTTAAAGGCATTGATACCCGTATCATAGCCAGAAATCGGCACTAACATGAGCAGTTTACCCATGATAAATTGCCCGCCAATAATATAGAACAAAGAAGAAATTGACATAATAATGATACATAGCACAATCGCACTAAACTCCAAATAACTCTGGCGAAACAGGACCATCATTAAAGCCACACTAATATTAACCAATAAGCCGACCAATAACGAGGGCAAAGCAACCGCTAAGCTCGGCCACATACGTTGCTGTATATCCGCACCTATATGCCGCCCGCTATCTGAAATACCAAAATCAAAGACAAATAAACGTAAAGATTTTTGATAAAAAATCGTCTGCTTTATTTTTTCCAGCCCAGCTACTTCTTGATTGATTAATAAAGGCAACTGATAGCCCCTTTGCAATTTCCAATTTTCAATCGCTTGCTCAGTCACATGCTTTTGCCCTAATTGCATACGCGCCATATCATCGGGGCTATTGACGATAAAAAAGAGCATAAAGGTAAGGATATTTACTCCTAATAGCAAAGGAAAAGCATATAAAATACGACGCAGAATATAATTAAACATTATTTAATCGTCTCCTTAGCGCGGTGCTGAAAACTACGTATAGCTGGAAGAATAAGGGATATCAATAGCAAAACAATTAACACGATTGGCCAAAATACCGGCTGATTCCATTGCTCTCTTAATTGGGCGCGTTTTTGCGCTTCTATACGCCTATATTTTAGTCCATTATTAGCCATCAAATTAGGCTTTAAATTGTGATACCAGCTGTGGTAAAGAGAAAAACTTTTCGGATGTAAGCCAAATACCCAAGGAGCATCATAACGAATCAGCTCTTGCATCTGTCGGATCACAGCAAGTCGCTCAGGGCTATTACTCATATAACTCATTTTCTTAAATAAGCGGTCGAACTCTGAATTTTGATAATTCCCTGCATTTTCCCCCCCATGAACGGCTTTTGCATTCGGACCATATAATAAGAAAAAGAAATTCTCTGGATCAGGATAATCAGCATTCCAGCCCCACATAAAAATCTGCGCATTCCCATTACGCATTTTCTGCTGAAAACGATTGTAATCCGTCGCTCTAATCACCAACTGTATGCCTAATTTAGTAAACTGTTTGCGATACCAGTTTAAGCGTGCGCGATCATCTGGACCACTGGCTGGGGTATCTAAATACAAAACTAAAGATTCGCCGCTTACGGGATCTACACCATTCGCATAACCCGCCTCTTGCATAAGTTTTATAGCTGTTGCTAAAGGCTTGCGTTGCATTTGCTCATTATGCCAATCGTAAACGTAGTGATTAACACCCTGCTCACCTGTACTATACCCAAAAATACCTGGCGGTATAACACCTTGTGCCGCAACGCCACGACCATTATTAAAAATAGAAATATATTCTTCATAATCCACGGCTATAGCAATCGCTTGACGTAATTTACGGGCAGGCTCGCTGCTACCGCCAATAACGGAATCGAGCATATTAAAGCCCATATAAAAAGTTGAACTATTGACTGCCGTTTGTAATTGTATGCCTTGAGCTTGCATACTTTCGGTCAATGCAACCTCGCCTTCGCCAGTAAATTGCACAGCCTGATCAAAGCTATCAGAAGCGATACCTGACCCATCATAATAACCCTGCAAGAATTTATTCCAATAAGGAATAGTTTCTTTTTCTAATAGATAAATCGCTTTGTCGATAAACGGTAAGCGCTTACCAGCGTCATCTAACATACCACTTGCCTTATCTTCTGGTTCGCCTTCGCTAGGGTAAAACTCATCATGAAAATTCGGGTTTTTAAGCATGACCATACGTAAGTTAGGATTATTTTCCTCTAACATATAAGGCCCTGTCCCTAAAGGCTGCCAATCTAAAGTAATATTTTTATCTATTAAAGCCTTTTGTGAATAAAATTCGTCCGCTTCCCAAGGCATAGGCGCAAAAAAAGGCATGGCCAACCAAAATATAAATTGCGGATATTTGCCTTTGATACGGATTTTATAATGGTATTTATCGAGCACTTCAACACCGTTAATACCATTATCTTTTAGAGCAATGCGCGGCTTATCCTTTATAGTCTGAGCATAATCACCTAGCCCGACGATATATTGCTTCATTAATTCAGCAATCGGTGAGGAAATTTCTGGGTGCACTAAACGCTTTATCTGCTGCACATAATCAGCAGCCGTTAATTCGCGTGTTCCCGTTTGCTTAAAATCGTCTAACAACTGAATATTTGTTAGCTGGGTTGAACTTAATTGATGATAAAGATACTGCCCTTGCTGATTAACAGCTAAAGCTGGATGCGGTTGAAATTGAATACCTGATTTAATCTCAATAATATAATCAGAATAAGCAACTTCATCGCTCGTGCTGGTTTCAGATAACAGCTGACCTGCAGCATCAAAATAATGAATTTCAGGCATACTTTTAGCTGTTAACGGCTCCAATTCATAAGGACGCTTTAAATAATGATACTGAAAAGGAGGCTCATAGATTTGAGCAATAAATGCATACTCATTGGAACTATAGGCTTTTGCGGGGTCTAAATGTTTAGGGCGTCCAGAAAAAGAGGAGTATAAAACAGCTTGCTGATCTTCAGGGCTTGTTGGATAGGGGTTATTAAGCACTTGATCATTACACGCGGATAAGAACACGGTGCAAAGAATAAAAAAGACGAGTTTTTGCCATACGATCATTGATTACCTTAACTCCTAGCTATAATTTTTCCTGCTTGCAGTTATATCAGCTTTATAGACAGCGTGTAGTATTGTTGCTTAACCTACTGTTTTCAAAAACAGCAGGCCAAAACCGATACCTACCCTTATTTCGTCTTACTTAGCCGAATACTGTCCCATTAATACCGTTTGTGCCTGACAAGCCTCACCTTCAGGAATATTTTGTACATAGCTACCATCACTCTGCATAATCCACGAGCCCGCATTATCTTTTAAATATAAGTCTAAGTCAGCTAATACACGTGCTTTTAACGCTTTATGCTCGATAGGGAAGCAAGCTTCCACCCGCCTAAACATATTACGGTTCATAATATCTGCACTCGCCGCATAGACCTCTGGGCTACCGCCATTTTCAAACATATAAACACGCGTATGCTCCAAGAATCGACCAATAACAGAACGTACTTCTATATTATCAGAGACACCTTCAATACCTGGGCGCAAGGAACAAATACCACGCACAATAAGCTTTACCTCTACACCTGCCTGAGAGGCACGATATAAAGCTTGAATAATTTGTCCTTCTACAACTGAGTTGACTTTAAAAATTATTTTAGCGGGCACACCTTTTTTAGAAAGTTCGATTTCTCGCTCAATTTTTGCTACCAAACCTTTATGCAAAGTAAAAGGAGATTGCAATAACTTATGCAGCTTAGTCACCTTTCCTAAACTAGTTAATTGCCAAAAAACTTTCCTGACATCTTCACACAATTCTTTATTACTAGTGAATAAGCCATAATCGGTATAAAACCGTGCTGTATTAGGGTGATAATTACCAGTTCCTAGATGCACATAATCACGAAATTGTTTACCTTCTTTGCGAATCACCAAGCACATCTTGGCATGGGTCTTATAACCCACCACACCGTAAACCACATGCACAGCAGCATCTTGTAATTTAGACGCTAAAGTAATATTAGCTTTTTCATCAAAACGAGCACGCAACTCAATCACAACCGTCACTTCCTTTCCGGCTCTAGCTGCTTTTAGCAAAGCATTAACAACCGGCGAGTCTGCGCTAGTTCGATATAGCGTTTGCTTAATCGCTAAGACATCTGGATCAGCAGAAGCCTGTCGTATAAAGTCAATCACTGGCGTAAAGGACTCATAAGGGTGGTGCAGTAAAATGTCTTGCTTTTTAATCGTGTCAAAAAAGTTTTTATTACGCGATAAGGCAGCTGGAATTGATGCTTTATAAGGCATAAACTTTAAATCAGGACGATCTACCAAACTGGATATTTCTTGTACCCGACTCAAATTAACAGGCCCGTCGACTAAAAAGACTTGATCTGCGGCAATTCCAAAACGTGCAGCTAAAAACTGAACAGTGCCTTCGGTACAATTTGCATCAATTTCCAGGCGCACTTCATCCCCATAATTACGCATGGCTAATTCGCCTTCTACCGCATTCAGCAAGTCGTCAATGGCATCATCATCAACAAAAAGATCACTGTTACGTGTTACTCTAAACTGATGGCAACATTTAACCGTCATACCATTAAACAGTTGATCAACAAAGGCATGAATAATCGAAGATAAAAATACAAAATCATATTCACCGCTACCCGTTTCATCACTAGGTAACTGAACAATTCTAGGCAGCGCTCTAGGAGCCTGAAGAATTGCACGGCCACTATTACGCCCAAATGCATCTTTACCTGTTAAGGAAATAATAAAGTTTAAACTTTTATTTAAAATACGCGGAAATGGGTGTGCGGAATCTAAACCTACTGGCGTTAAAATAGGCAGTAATTCTTCATGAAAAAACGTTTTTAGCCAGTCCCTCTGCTTAGCTGTCCACTCATGACGACGAATAAAACGAATATTCTGCTCGGCTAACTGAGGAATCAGTAGTTCATTAAGCACTCGATATTGCTCATCAACTAACTTATGCGCCTTAGGTGCAATAGCATCTAACTGTTCTTGCGCATTTAAGCCATCACACATCGTCGCCAATGGATCTAAAGCTGCTAATTGAATAACACTAGCAACTCTGACCTCATAAAATTCATCTAAATTAGAACAAGAGATGCATAAATAATTTAAGCGCTCTAATAAAGGTAAGTTTTCATTTTTTGCTTGCGCTAAAACACGATCATTAAATTCCAAAAGGCTGAGTTCACGATTAAAATATAAAGCAGGGTCATTAAGATCCACTGCCTCAACAATCTCGGTAATTTCAGTACTTTCTATATTTGCTTTGTTTTCTGTCATAGTCTTATTCACTGTTTCCCTTGATCTCAAATATGCCTAAATTTATCAAGAACTAAAACCACGATTACCCTGCAAACCACCGGTATGAATAGCAATAATTCTTTGTCCTGACTTAAAATAACCCTGGCTAATTAAATCATAAATACCATACAGCATTTTTCCTGTATAAATCGGCTCTAATTTTATGCGTTGCGTTTGTTCGAACTGCTGTATAAACCGCAATAGCTCTGGATTTATTTTAGCAAAGCCGCCAAAGTGATATTGTAATTGGATAGCCCATTCATTATTATGACACGCGGTATTTTTTAATAAAGACTTTACCTCGTCGTTTAAATAAGCGGCACCTTTCAACGCGGCAAAGCCAAACACCTGTTTATCATTAGACACAGCACTCACTATCCCCGCCAACGTCGTTGCAGTACCGCAAGGCACGCATAAAGCATCATAATCTAAATCAATTTCTGCGACCAATTCAGCAACGCCCAGCAAAGCCAAGTCCATCGCTCCTCCTTCAGGCAGCCAATATTCGCCTTTTTGTAAACCAGGCAAAGCATCGTATGCTTTGTACTCCCTAAGTAAACGGTAATCACTACGAGAAACAAATTCCAAGTGCATTCCCCAAGCCGCCATATCGCTTAAAGTGGGGTTTAACACCTCAGGGCGCTCACCGCGAATGCGCGCTTCTGTCTGTATGCCTAATAATTTACCGGCATAAGCTAAAGCATGTAAATGATTGGAATACGCGCCACCCATGGAAATAATTCTGCGCGTCTTTAATGCTAGTGCGTGCTCCAATATATATTTAAGTTTACGCCATTTATTACCAGAAATAATTGGATGCAGTAAGTCATCTCGCTTTAAGTGAAGTTCAATGCCCTGCTCTTGTATAAAGGGCTCAATAATTGGAGTTAATGTCGAAACCCCTAACGTCTTCTCTATTTCAGTCAGCTGTCTATTTAACATAGAAGATAAGTATAACCCTTATCTGTAGACAAAAAAAAGCCCTCTGAGTCTCAAAGGACAAAGAGGGCACAAGGTAGAGCTGATCAAATAGCTCTTATTACACGAGGAGGTTAAAATGTTACATCTACTACTGAATAAAACGCTTAAAAATTAGTTAAACTCTGCTTTGGGCATGATATTACTTAAAACAGTTGCACTAGCAAACAAAACTGTGGAAATAATAAACTGACCAGAAATAAATCCCCAAAGCCCAACAATAAATAAAATACCGGTTGCAATGTCTCTATTAAGGTTTGTCATGCTAATATCCTGTTAAAATATATTCTAAAAAGGTAGAGACTTTATTTCTCTAATGCTGAGCATTTTACTCTGTTTTTATTAATCAACAATACCCATGGTATTAAACTAATTGTTTCCAATTAAGAAACAAAAGGCTATTTTATGCACGAAGAAGACCAAGAAAGAAAGACAACGGAAGCCTACGAGAAGCTACTTAAAAATATGCCTAGCATAGGCTTTATCAACCGGAAAAAGAGAATCAAGGCCTATATACAGCTATCTGAAATGGCCGAATATATGATCAAAAACAATGAAATCAACGAAGGTGAAGCTTTATTCATTTTTTCCTTACTGATGCGCAAATGCTCCAACTTCCAAAAAGCAGCTACGATGACAGCACTAACGCTAAACTCTATAGGTAAAGGAGTAATTTCACCTATAGGCATAAAATTTAGTTTAGATGTCCGTAAAAACTTGAGCTTACCCAGTACTCATCACAGCGATGAGGAGGCCACTTCTGATGAAAAAGATGTTTAAATTAATATAATTCTATTTTCTTATTCCTTTCTTTGCTTATGTTTACACTGATCAAAAAAATCTTCGCCAAAAAGGCTGCCCCCGAAGATACCGATTCAATAGCAGAAAATCACAACCCCAACTTTGTGACTGACCCCGCAAAGGTCATGCACTTGCTTAGCGCAATTGAAGCAGAAACAGCATTTTGCACAATTGAACTAAAAAATTCCGACGAAACCTACACATCACACATTATTGAAGTACAAGTAGCTAAACAACAAATTTTCTTAGATGAGCTAGTACCTGCCTCAGGTAATACACTGCTTAAGCAGTGCAAGGAATTAAAGTTAACCACTTTTCTAAACAATATACATTTATCTATCGTTATCACAGATATATCACCAGATGAGTCTCTTGATAATCACTACTTTAAGGCGCCCTTACCGAAGCGTATTTACTACCCACAACGCAGAACCTCACCTCGAATAGCGATTAGCGCATATAACCTGACCTTCCAAGGAACATCTAATAGAACCAACTTTACCGTCGGTGGCATTGTCTGCGATATATCTCGTACTGGTATTGGACTTATTATTAATAGTAGCAATTCAAGGCTAATCCGTGGCGACCTATTAAAAAACTGCATACTAACTCTCCCCAATGACATCAGTATCCACTTTGAGCTACTTATTCGCTCTTCTAAGCCCTATAGCAATAGTCGAACTAAACTACTAATAGGTGGACACTTTGACCGACTCAAATCAACTAAAGAGCAAAACCAGCTAGAACAATTTTTTGCCCTAGCTGAACGTTCGCAAATACGTCAACAGAAAGACTATTAACCAACTCGCCAGCCCCTATAAAAGCTGGACTTATGTAAATAGCTCGTAGATACTTAGCGAGTTAAATAAACTTATAACACTTACTGGAGAAATAAAAATGGGTTTTATGCAAGGCAAACGTGTCCTTATTGTTGGCTTAGCCAGTAACCGCTCAATTGCATGGGGTATTGCACAAGCAATGCACCGCGAAGGTGCAGATATCGCTTTTACTTTTCAAAATGAAAAATTACAAGGCCGCGTAGAGAAAATGGCTGCAGAATGTAATTCTAATATCACGATCGAATGCGATGTAAGCAGCGATGAACAAATCGACAACGTCTTCACTGAATTAGGCAAGCATTGGGATGGTTTAGACTGTATCGTACATTCTGTTGCATTTGCTCCTAGAGATGCACTTGATGGTGATTTTGTTAACGCTACAACACGCGAAAACTTTAGAATCGCTCATGACATTAGCTCATATAGCTTCACAGCTCTAGCTAAAGCCGGCCGAGAAATGATGGCTGGGCGCAATGGCTCATTACTGACATTAAGCTACCTAGGCGCTGAGCGTGCAATTCCAAACTACAATGTTATGGGTGTTGCTAAAGCTAGCTTAGAAGCTAACGTTCGTTATATGGCGGTTGCTTTAGGTGCAGAAGGCACTCGTGTTAATGCTGTCTCTGCCGGCCCAATTAAAACACTCGCCTCAGCAGGTATTAATAATTTCAAATCCATGCTCAGTAAAGCTGCCGATACCGCACCATTAAAGAAAAATGTAACGATTCAAGAAGTAGGTAATGTATCTGCTTTTCTTTGTTCTGATTTGGCATCTGGTGTAACTGGCGAAATCACTTATGTTGATGGCGGCTACAATATTGCAGGCATTGCTTCCTCTTAATTTCCAAGAAAAGCCGCTTGATCGTAGCATAATACGGCAGCAACAAAAAAGGGGCGATGATCGCCCCTTTTTTATGCCTGTTAGTAAGGGAGATTTACTCCTTAACTGTTACCTTAGTCACTGCGCGTATACCTTCAATCAAAGCACCGTAGTCAGCTTGACCTAAAGCTCTAGCAATATTCGCTTCAGCCAACTTAACCTGTTCAGCCTCATCACCTTTAGCGCCATCAGCGACCGATAATAAACTTACTACCGTTTGATTGCCTTCAATAGAATCAACGACTAATATCGTTGGCTTTCCAGCTACCGGCTTAGCTGCCTTAAATACAGCCTGATTAACTTGCCACGGTAAATCACCACCATTACGCTTTAACTCAGCAATTTCAGCAATGACCAACCCCTGGTTTTTAACTGCGTCACTTAAAGTAACACCCGCAGCTAGCTGCACCTTAATATTCTCAGCAGCTGCACGAGCTTGTGCTTTAGATTTATCACTTTGAATAGCATCAACAATTTTTTGTTGCACTATTGCTAACGGCTTAGCTTCAGAAGGTAGGTGCTCTAATAAACGTAAAACGACTAAACGACCATCACCTAGCTCAACTGGCTCACTATTATGCCCTTGTAAAACAGCCTCAGAGAAAGCGATATTTCTGATACTCTCTTCACTGGCAACACCCTCACCTACGCTACGCTCAAAAAGCCCACTTTGTTTAATAGTTAAACCTAGGTCGTCAGACACAACGTGTAGATTATCTGAGTTCTCAAAACTCACTTCTGTTAGTGACTCACCTAACTGATAAAATTGAGTTTCTGCTTCAACACGCTGCACCGCTTGTTGCGCTTCATTTTTAACATCAGCAAAGGCTTTAGTTTGCGCAGGAACCAACTCAGTAACAGTAATTAAGTGATAACCGAAAGCAGATTTAACGGGCTTAGACACTTCACCTAAAATCAATTTCGCCGCTGCTTTTTCAAAAGCAGGCTCCATAACGCCAATTTCAAATAACCCTAAATCACCACCACTTTTGGCCGTTAATGAATCATCAGATAAAGTAGCCGCTAAATCAGAGAATTTTTCATTCACTAATCGTTCTTGTGCTGCCTCCGCTTTAGCTAATGCTTGCTCTTCAGTGGTATCTTTCGTTTTAGCAAATAGGATATGACTTATTTTTCTACGTTCTTTTTTCGAATATAACTCTTTATTCTCTTCGTAATAAGTTTTGATTTGATCTTCTGTAGGGGAAATATCCGCCATCAAATCAGCCACCACTAACTCTACATACTCAACTGAAACCTGTTCAGCCGACTGGTATTCATTCACATGCTGCAGGTAATAAGCATTAATCTCATCGCTTGTAGGAAGCTCATTAACTGGTTCTATATTAATAGCTACATACTCAATATGCCTCGTTTGGTTTTGAATTTTAAAGAAGCTATCAATATCATGCTGAGAAACAAAGCTGCTTTCAGTGACCGCTTTTTGATATTGCTCCATGAGCAATGCTTTACGGATACGGTTAACAAATTGTGCAGACGTCATGCCTTGAGTAGCTAGAAGCGTCTCATATTGCTTCTTATCGAACTGTCCTTCACGCTGAAAATACTGTAACGAAGCGATAAATTTACGCACCGTCTCATCGGTAATTGATAACTTCTCAGATGTCACATGCTGCAATAAAAGTTCATCACGAATTAACTTCTCAATTGCCTGTTTTTTTAACATTTCTTCAGGTAATTGCATTTCAGCATACTGCTGTTTGAATTGAGCGTAAGCCTGATTTACATCTCGCTGTACAAACTCTTTATCACCCACAATAACAACAGCGCTTTCTTGGCCGCCCTCAGTGTAATTTTGCAATCCCCATAATGCAAAAGGGACACAAATCAATATCAAGATTACCCAAGCAAAAGTACCTTGTGTTTTTTCTCTTATTTTTGACAGCATTTGATTAGC
>Ga0209081_1001899_pt1 | contig 12316 bp, 6 predicted proteins | sample GOMGulsemesocosm_4_FD_184636 | JGI IMG/M metagenome (GOLD analysis project Ga0209081, IMG submission 184636) | Methane-oxidizing microbial communities from mesocosms in the Gulf of Mexico - GOM15B Gulf of Mexico (SPAdes) (version 2) | ecosystem: Environmental > Aquatic > Marine > Cold seeps... | reverse complement strand
CACGCATACAATCATTATTGAGTGTGTTGCCCTTGTTATATGCGTATAGAGATAAAACCACTTTTAACTTTTCATTTAATCCGTTTAAAGGGAAGTCATTAAAGCAGATATCTGGCAACACAGGAAGATCCGAAGAGAATAAGACTGTGGTTATTCCAGAAAATTTATATAAACCATTAATGAAAGAAGCGTACAACTATGTGATGAACTATTCGCATGACTTATTAAATGTAAAAGAGCTTGTGGATAATGAAGAAAAAAGGCTGCGAGAACAAAATAACCTTTTATCTAATTCGGGGTTAAATAAAAGGTTGGCTAAAGGTAGAAAGGCTGTCTTTAATACATATAAGTATGAAAACGCCAGCACTCCTAAAATTGAAACTATGCGAAGTTTTTTGGCGGAAATGAGAGCACTTAGAGCAGCGTCAATAATAATCGTGATTGGTCTAGGTGGAATGCGCATCTCTGAGTTTTATTCTCTCGAAAGTGGTTGCTTGGAAGATAACAGTGAAAGTGGAGTTCATGGAGGGAAAATATATCTGCATGGACTTGTATATAAAGGAAAAGGTTCTGCCCCTACAAGGGAAACATGGGTGGTTGATAAAACCGTTAAACAAGCAGTAGAGATACTTGAAGCGTTAACCAGTTATTATCATGAATTCACGGATATGCGTAACTTGGTTATGTTAGTTAGAGCAAAAGGTTCAAGACATTCGCTTGATCTTAAAGGGTCGCTTTCTACTGAGGATTATGCGGATGGAATTAAGATGCCATCTACGTCATCTATTTTAAAAAATATAAACTCATTTGCAAATATGTTTCAGGAGGTTACTGATAACAAAGAAGGTGACTTTAAATTCACCACTAGGCAATTCCGTAGAACCCTCGCTCACCAAATTGCAAAAGAGCCTTTCGGGATTATTGCCGGAATGCTGCAATACAAGCACGTCGAATCAGCAATATTTGAAGGTTACGCAGGTCACGACATATCGTTCTTGGAGTTAATAAATAAAGAACGCGCATTATCTACTATAGATTTTATGGAGCAAATAACAATTGATGCAGAAGATGGCGAGCTTGCGGGATCTAAAGGTGAAGATATATTAGACATGTTTAGCGGTGCTTCTGGTGACAGGAAAGGAAAGGACGTTAGCTACTACTTAAAAAATGCTCGCATGAATATATATGCTGGCATGTTTAATTATTGCTTCTTTGACCCAGACGTTGCTCTCTGCTTGCAAGATACAAAGGCTAAAGACATGCCTATCATGAATGCATGTCATCCTGATGTTTGTAAAAATAGCTGCATTTCTAAAGCACACCTGCCTGCTTGGCAGTCGCAAAAGAATGATGTGAATAGCATGTTGAAACAAAAAGGAATCAGTGAAAATCAGGAAGGTGTATTAAAGGCGCAGCTTGTAAGTTTAGAAAGTGTCATTAACCCATTAACAAGGAATAGTAAAAAGGAGAATGGGGATGTCTAACCCAAATCAAAGAGCCGCTTTAAAAAAAGCACAAAAGAAAATGGTGTCGGGGACAGAGGCGGCATTAAGACAAGCATTGGATAGACTAGTTAATAAAGAAGCCATAAGAACTGATGGCAGGCTAACCTACTCTAACCTCTATAAGGAGGCTGACATAAGTAGGGCTACTTTAGAGCGATACCCTAAGTTCAAAGCGGAGTTAGATAAAGCCAAGTCTTTTAGTGGCAAAAACAAACAAAGCCCTGATAGCATTTTTGATAAAAACAAGGAATTAATGGAGACGAATAAAAGCCTTCACAAAGAACTGGTTGCAATCAATAAAAAATATACCCTGCTTCAAAAGAAAAGCAAGCAAGAAGTTTACTTACTGAATACGAGTATAGAGTCATTAAGGAAGCAGTTGAAGAGAGAAGCGAAGAACAATAAATCAGGATTAAGGGTTGTAAAATAGGAAAACATTATGGCAAGCGGAAAAAAACAAGGAAAAGAAAATCTATCGCTGTTTAACAACTGGTTAAGCGAGAGAGACTTGCGTGATGACTGGCAGAACTATATTCGCAGAAACAAGCTGAATCGCACAGAGATATGCAGAGAGTGCGGATTTAGTAATAACGTTTTTAAAAAAGCACCACTAGGCAATAAAGAAATTTGCGACAGGCTTTTTAATGCCGAGTCCATGCTGAAAAAGAAGGGTTTGATTAAGGAAGCTAAAGTTGCAGACCCAGTTCTCGCAGATAAAGCTAGGGAAAGTAAGGTCTACACTATGGAGGCCAAGGTAAGTCAGCTTGAGCAAGAGAATGCATTGTTGAAATCAGAGATTCAGCGTAAAAATAATGAGCAAAAGAAATATAAATTGTTCATGAGTCACATGCAGGAAACAGGAATAATGCCACGGTGAGTACAGTTGAAATAAACATACTAATTAATAAAGTAACTAGCCGTGGCGAACATGGTGGCTCTGTATTCAGCGGTTACGAAGTTGATGGCGCTGGTAACTATATAGATGCAAGCAATCTAGTAAGAGCTTATCTGCGGTATGAAATTACAAGTAGAAATGTTTATGTTGGCGAAGTATGGAATATCAGTGGCGAGGTAAGTCAGTACAGCGGAACAACAAAAGCAGGATATCAATATTCCTATGAACAAATAAATGCTTCTGAGGCACACCGCCTATCTGTGTGCGGAGAAAACTTTGTTCAGTATGTAGGGAAGCATGAAGAATTTAAAGGTATAGGTATCACTAAGGCGCGGCAACTATGGAAGATGTATCAAAGCGACATCTATACAATTATTGAAGACGAAGATACTTATGCGCTAGAAAAAATACTTACACAAAAGGCAGCAGCAAAGCTCATTGAAGCATGGAAGATTCATGGCTTTTCAGAGGCTCTTGAATGGTTAGATAGAATGAATGTTCCATACGAAATGAGTCAGCGTGCAATAGAGTTTTATGGACGAGATGCGCGAAAATATATTAAAGAAGACCCTTACCGAATACTGGGGTTTGGTGCGAAATGGAAATCAGTAGATGATGTGGCAATAAAACAATTAGATATAAAAGAGAACGATGTCCGTAGATTATCAGGTGCAGTGGAGGATGTTTTAATTCAGTCCTACAGCAAAGGAAGAAAGAAAAGCACAGCTTTACGGAAAAAAGAGTTGAGAACAAAGGTTAAAGATAAGTTATGCCGTGGAAATAAAAAGCAAGCAGGTTTGTTAGCTGATGCTGCGCTAGATAATATTGAATACAGCCCAGGCGTTGTTAAGCACAATAGTCTTTATCAACATGCTGGGGCATACAACATGGAACTGCGCATATCAGAAATATTGAACCATATGAGTTCGATTGGCGATAGCAATCAAGTGAGTGAAAGTAAAATACTGACTAGCATAGCTAAGTTTGAGTCTAATCATAAAGATGAATTGCCTGATGGTTTAATGAAGGCACAGAGAGAAGCTGTCATTCAGTCAGTTCTAAATAATCTTTTAGTTATATCTGGTGGTGCAGGCACAGGTAAGACGACTGTATTGAAGTGTGTCTATTATGTGTTATCTGAATTAATGGATGTAACAATAATGCAGGTTGCTTTGGCAGGTCGTGCAGCGAAAAGAATGCATGAAGCGACAGGTATTGAAGCGAGCACAATAGCTTCCTTTCTTCGCAAGCATGAGAAAGATGATGGGTCGGGGTTGCCTGATAATTTATGCCTAGTCATTGATGAGTCCTCAATGGTTGATGTTATTCATGCATGGAGGATATTAGAGTTACTTCCTGATAGTGCGCGGCTTATCATGGTTGGAGACCCTAAACAGTTACCGCCTATCGGTGCGGGTCTCGTCTTTCACATGTTAGCTGAATGCAAAAGCAGTAATGTAGTTGAATTAAAGGTTAACAAGAGATTCAAAAGTGGCAGTGGGATATATGGCATTGCCACCTTAGTTAGAGATCATATATGGGAGCCATCAGATAAATACAAAGGGGGCGTTTCTGGTGTTACTTTCCTGCAATCTGACATAAGGAATATCGCACAAGATGTTTTACGAGTATATGAAGAGTTAGGTGGTGATATTGAGAGTAATGATGTAAGGATTATTTCCTCCGTCAAATGGTCAAATCAAGGTGTGAATACAATTAATCAGTTATGCCAGGAAAAGTATAGGGCAAACGATGAGCGTGTCACTTACTACGAAGAGCAGTATGAGATGTTCTCTTCTCCTAAATATAATTTCAAAAAGAATGACCCCGTTATATTTACGCGAAATGATTATTCAAGAGAATTAATGAATGGAACTTTAGGAAGAGTAGTTGAAATTCTTGACCCTTCCTTGTCTGATAACGTGTGTACAGTAAACTTTGAAGGTGATATTCACGACTTATCACTGGTTGACTTGCTTGATGTGGAGTTAGCCTATGCAATTACCTGTCATAAAGCGCAAGGATCACAATTCTCAAAAATTATAATCCCTGTGTTAAAGAATGCCTTGTTAGATCACTCATTGATTTACACGGCTCTTACTAGAGGTGTTGAGCAGGTCGTGTTTATTGGTGATGAACTTGATATTAAGAAAGCAGTTGAATCACCCGCAGTAGCAACTCAGAGAACTACTGCCTTAGACCTTTTCATGGGTGTCAACAACGCCCGAAAACTGAACCATTCCATCAACTGAAAAGTGGGCCACTATATTTTATTTAATTGGGCTTGATTAAGCCGGCTTGCTTCTTTTCTTTTAGGCGATAATTGTCTCCTTTAATTTGAATAATATGTGAGTGATGTAAGATCCGATCCGCAGCGCAGAGGTGAGTGCGGTGTCATTGGCAAAGGTTTATCCCCCGAACGATACATTCACTACCTGAACAATAAGGTGACTCGCTAATCGCAGGCGTCAGCCAAAACAACCAAAAGCTATCTTCATAGCTATATAACCAAGAGAGAAATATAAACGAGGCTTGTCCCAACAAGCGGTTCAGATCGAGGCTTACCGCTGCGCGGCAATCACGATCTAACCTTATTCGTTATGTGTGCGTATTGCGATGCTATTCATTTTCAATACCCATCATCATATTGTAATGACATTCATGCTTTAGCTTTGTGAATACGCCCTTAAATACCGCCAGTTGTTTTTCTATGTTTTCGGGTTCTGTGTAAACAACCAAATCATCATTGATAAAATGAGAACCATCATTTATCCAAGAGAATAATGACTTGAAAATAATTTTTTCTTCACCATCAAATTCATTAATGCTTTTTTCATAGTCTAGCCCACCAATAATATTGAAGTAATACTCTAATATCCTTCGCATGGTATTAAACACAGTGGCCTTGTTTATTTGCTCAATTGGTATATTGATTTCACGCCATAAAAGCTCATAGGTTGTCTGAATCGGGTTTTCATCATGCTTGATGATCTTGGATTGATTATTGAGACTGCGAACTATCCAGAAAGATTCTTCTTTCCATTGTCCTTGCCTGCTTCCTTTGAAGGTCACTTCTTTATGAAAATAAATATTATGGGTCAGGATAAAGATTTGTTTAATGGCGTTTGTTTGATTGCGGCAATCAGCGACCACTTCTTTTATCAGATTGCTGACAATAAACAGTACATTACTATCTAAGCTGGAAATAGGATCATCAATCACAATGACTTTATCTGTTGTCAAACCTGTTTCATTGATACTACCTTTAAGCAACTGGTAAAAATATAAAAAAGTAATAAAGGTGTATTCGCCCTCGCTTAAGGTTTCTTTGGCATCTGCCCCGTTTTGACGAATGATTTTATAATAACCATCCTCACTGTCGGCTTCCGATATGCTGAAATTGGTGAAGCCAAAGGATTTTAATATTTTATTGATCTCATTTTTTGTATGGATCACACTGGTTATATCGGCTTCTTTTTCTTTAATTTTTCCTTCCAAGGATCGTTTATCTGTCGTTCTTTGCGTTATTTGGTCTTCAATGCTTTTTTTACCGCTTTTCAAACCTGATAATTCTGTTTTATAGGTTGTTAATTCAGGTGAGAGTTCCTCAGCAATAAACCACCATATTTCAGATTTTAGCGTGGCTTTTTCGGTTTTTATATTGTTAGCGGTTGCATTGTTGTTTTGTATGGTTGTTCGATAGCTTTCAATGATGCTCTGTGCTTTTTTAAAATCATTGGATAATGGGCTTAACACAACCTCACTGCTTGGTGATTTTACCTTTTGATCAATACTGGTTAGATTATTTTTATACGCCTCTTCCAATAAACGGATATGTGATTTTAATTCGGTAAAATCCAGTATGGGTATTTCAAGCTTTATCACTTCCTTTAGCTTGTCGATAATACTTGCAATCGTTTGGGCGTAATTGGATTGATAAGCAGCAAGCTCAGAGATTTTCTGCTGATAGCTGTCATCAAAAACTGATTCTATTTCATCTTGTAATGTGGCAGATATGGGTTGCTGGCAAAATGGGCATTGATTTTCGGTTTGCTCTAAAAACCCAACGCCTTGTTTAATCCAGTCGCTATTACCCAGTTTCGTGACTAAAGAGGCTATGGGTAAATCTTCTTTACCGACAATTTTGGTGGTTAAAATGGGATCGTTTTCTAAAGCATCGAAGTCAGGGAGCTGTATAGGTTGAATGGGAGTGTAGGCTTGTAAAGTTTTGCTGAATACCCGTTGGCATTTTTCCTTGATGTCATCGAAGGCTAATAAATCGGAGGTATTGTTCTGCTCTTGTTTACATTTGTTAAAAAATGCGGGTTTACTGCCGATAAAACCCGTGTACGCTTCTCTGAAATTTTGTTCATACCTGCCTTTAGTCGACCAGCATTTTTCTATGATGCCATCATCAAGTGTTTTGATTTCGGTATTTTTTGTTTCAAGTGAATGGTTAAGTGCGGTTAATGCCGTTGTATGTACTTCGATTGCTTTTGTTGTGGTTTCAATAAAGGCCTTGGCTTCGGTGGCATCTTTGCCCAGTGTAAAAATACCTTTAATGGTCCTACTTTGCGAAAAATGACTTTTAACAAAATCTCTATTGTAAACCAGTGTTTCTATCGGTTGATTCTGCCAAGTTAAGGCGCAATCTGAAAATACAGATTCATCGGCAATGACCTTGGATAGAGTGGTTTTACCACTGCCATTGCTACCGTAAAAATAGTTGATTGTGGTGGGTTCTATTTCCACCGCTTGGGTAAAGGTAGCAATGTTGTTTAAGGTTAATTTTCGAATCATGGCGTTGCGTTTGCCTTTTCGGGTTTAAAGGCTTCATTCAAAATAGCTTTCGCTAAATTATTTGTGTTACGAAACGTTTTATCTATGTATGTCCTCAGTGTTTTTATACCCTCCATCTTGGAAACTACTTCCTTTTGTAGATGAATATCAGGCAAGCTAATCTCTTGATTAAAAAACTTATCTTTTTGTAGTCGTATTCTTTGTGTGGTTCCATCACTACCTTTGTTGCATAAGTCGTCAAACCAATTCGTTGAAGTCAATTCAAGAAAAAACTCTTTGTCAATAATTGATTCGTCTAGCTCAAAATACCAAAAATCATTTGTTACAATAGCATTATTCAACTCTTCTGGAACTATACCGAAAGCACCATTCCTAGCATCAATTCCAGATAAAATGAAGTCACCAGTTTCTATTTTAAACATCTTTGATTTGATATCTGCACCTTTCTTTTTCAATCTGGGCGTCACCCCTTTATGGTGCATTTTTATAGTTACCAACTGATAAAGTTTAGTTTCATTTAAAATGATGGGACGTTTTATTCTCTTTAAAAACTCCCCTATCCTGTATTTCCCCATTCTTCCACATGGACTTTTTTGCAAAGTCATAGAGTCTAGGTATGACACGGACTCATTAAGGGTAAGCTTCAAATCATGTAAATACTGATCTGATGAAAACTCAATAGTTTCTATATTTTTCTTTGGATTCTTAATATCAAGGTTAAAATCACTCAATTCTTCTATTTTTACTTTCCATGCAAAATCAGTTTCTTTGCGGTCTGTCCACCAGTCAATCAATGGCTCAAATTCATTAAATTGAATCGGCTTGGTTTTAGAATAGCTTTTTTGCCCTTCGGGTAATTTATGCTCGTAATACCAAATTTCTTTCGTCGGTGTGCCTTTTTCAAAAAACAATAAATTGGTGCTAACGGTGGCAGGAAAAAAGGTGCTTTGCGGTAGGCGCACAATGGTATGCAGATTACATTCTGTGAGTAATTTTTCACGAATACGGGCTTTGACCCCATCGCCTGTAATTGAGCCATCAGGCAAAACAATGGCGGCTCTGCCTTTGGCTTTGAGCAGTTGAATCATTAAGATGACAAATAGATCTGCCGATTCTTTGCAACGATAAGTCGCGGGAAAGTTGGTTTCTACGCCTTCGGCAATGCCTGCACCAAACGGTGGATTGGCAAGAATGACATCGACACGATCTTTTTTGCCGATGCTGTTGTATTCTTTTTTTAAGCTGTCGATGTAGTGATAATCAGGTACATCTATTTCATGCAGTATCAGGTTGGTTAAGCCCAGCACATAGGCAACGGGTTTAAGTTCCCAGCCGGTGATACTCTGCTGTAAGGTTTGCTCATCTTCCACCGTGTGCACATCGTTTGCTCTGATGTGGTCAATGGCGGCGGTTAAAAACCCGCCTGTACCGCAAGCAGGGTCTAGTACCTGTTCACCCAGTTTTGGGTGGGTCATTTGGGTCATTAATTGGGTGACGGCTCTGGGAGTATAGTATTCGCCCTTGTTTCCCGCATCACGCAGTTCTAATAAGATGCTTTCGTACAAATCGCCAAACAGATGCTTGTCTTCAGATTTATTAAAATCCACTTCGTTGAGCTTGTTGATGACTTTGCGCATCTCGTAGCCCGATTTCATGTAGTTGTTGTTGCCGTCAAAGACTTCTTGAATGAGTGCCGACCGCTGGCTGGGTTGTTTTTGATCCAGTGTTTTCAGGGTGGGAAAAAGTTCATTTTCGATAAATTTAATCAGCTCTTCACCAGTAATACCTTCTTTATCGGCTGCCCACACACGCCATTGCAAGAATTCTGGAATAGCGGAGCTATAATCCTCTTTGATGAGTTCTAATTCTTGATCTTTGTCATCCATGATTTTAAGAAACAACATCCAACCCAGTTGCTCTAAGCGTTGAGCATCGCCAGAGATACCGCGATCTTGGCGCATAATATTACGAATGTTGCTGATTACTGCACTGATATTTGCCATTTAAGCCGCCTTGTCTTGTGGTTGATAGAGGGCTTGTTCAAGTTCACCCAATGCTTGTAGATAATTGGCTTTACTGCCAAAGGTTTTAATAATTTCTATGGGTGAACCGTGTTGATTAAGTGGGTCAAGTTTCAGCACTTCCATACTTTCAATTGTGCTTAGACCATCTTGGGCATATTTTTCCAACAAGCTATTGATTACGGCTTGGGCTTGCTGGCTGTATTTTTTGAAGTAGTGGCGTTTTTTTACTTGTTCTGCCCGTTCTTTGCGGGTGAGTGGTGGTTGATCAAAGGCAATATGACAAATCAAATCAAAGGGATCAAACTGCTTTCCAACTTCTTCTTTGAGTAAATCAAAAAAGATGCCTTGTTCTTCGAGTGCTTGGATAATCGCGGTTTTTTTCTCAGCATGGTTCCAGCTTTTTAAGAAGTCTTTAAGGCTAGCATATTGTTTATGGATATTTTTCTTGGTGTAGTCCTTAAAACTTTCGGTGATGATTTTTCCATCAGCCCCCAAATATTGCACTCGTTCGTTAATCACCTGAACCAATACACCATTGACCTTTATTTTTTTTCGGGGTGAACCTTCAATTTCACCACCGCCTTCTATATAGGGAGGTTCCGTCTCATGAATCTCTAACTCTTCACCCGTTTCATGGTCTATGATGGGGTAATCGTTACTTTCATCTTCAAGCCCTGCTAGATCATCATCTTCGCCCAATTCTTTGACAATAACGGGATCACCATCAAAATCAGGATCGGCAAATAGGTTGGTTACATTCCTGAAATCCATGATGGTAAAATATTGCTTGCCATATTCTTCGTTGATACGGGTTCCACGACCTATGATCTGCTTGAATTCGGTCATAGAGGCAATATTGCTATCCAAAACAATCAATTTGCAGGTTTGTGCATCAACGCCTGTGGTCATTAATTTTGAGGTGGTTGCAATAACAGGGTAGGTTTCACTGGGGTTAATGAAATTATCTAACTCTCGTTTTCCTTCTTTGTTATCCCCCGTAATTTGCATAATGTATTTATTATTTTGCTTGAACAAGTCGGTATTTTCATTGACTAAGGCGGATCGCATCCCTTCGGCGTGTTCAATATCAATACAAAAGGCAATCGTTTTTGCAAAACGGTCATTGCCTTTTAGGAATTCTGTGATTTTTTCTGCTACTCGTTTACGGCGTTCTTCAACAACGATGTTTTTATCAAAGTCACTTCGATTGTATATTCTGTCTTCTACTAAAATACCGTCTTTGTCCTTAAAGCCTTTGGGTGGTCGCCAACCTTCTGTGTCAATATCTAGCGTGATTTTTACCACTTTATAAGGGGCTAAAAACCCATCGTCTATGCCTTGTTTTAGGGAATAAGTATAAATAGGTGTGCCAAAGTAGTCTTGATTGGATACTTCTTTGGTTTCTTTGGGGGTTGCGGTTAAACCTATGTGGGTTGCGTTATTAAAATAGGCGAGAATTTCACGCCATTTACTGTCTTCTTTGGCACTGCCTCTATGACACTCATCTATGATGATAAGGTCGAAAAAATCAGGGCTAAATTGTTTATAGGCATCTTCTGTTTTGCTGTCGGATAGACCTTGATATAAAGCAAGGTAAACATTATAAGCGGTATCAATTTGCTTGTTTTTTATGATATTCATAGCATCTTTAAAATGCCTGAAATCGCCCCTTGCTGTTTGGTCTATGAGTGCGGTTCTATCGGCTAAAAAAAGAATGCGTTTTTTAGCACCACTTTTCCATAAGCGGTAAATAATTTGAAAGGCGGTATAGGTTTTACCTGTGCCTGTCGCCATTACCAAAATCAGGCGTTTTTGTTGTTTTGCAACTGCTTCAACGGCCCTGTTAATGGCTATTTGCTGGTAGTAGCGAGGAGATCGCCCTGACGCATCATGAAAATAATCTTGTGAAACAATGGTTTCAATCTCTGGTGCAGAAATACCTTTGTACTGTTTGTACTTTTTCCATAACTCTTCAGGTGTTGGGAATTTATCTAAGGATAACTCTGTTTCAATTTGTCCGTCATTATTGGTTTTATCATGGAAGTAAAAACCATCACCATTGCTGCTAAATACACAGGGAATATCAAGTATATCGGCATAATCCAAGGCTTGTTGAATGCCCGATTTCAAACTGTGTTTATTATCTTTTGCTTCGATAATGGCAATAGGGACATTTGGTTTGTAGAACAAAATATAGTCAGCAAACTTTCTTTTTCCACGGGTGGTTAATTTACCTTTGACATAAATCCGACCATCCGTAAAAAATACTTCTCGGCTAAGCTGTGTTTGTTCATCCCAGCCTGAATTTAAAATAGCGGGTGTTATGAATTTTGCTTTAATGTCTGATTCTGACAGGTTTTTTTTATTCATCGCTTCCTTCTTTTTTCACTCTCTCAGGCTTCCACGGTAGTTGGTTTGGCACACATAACGTCTTACTTCAGCTGACGTAAAAAGTGAGGCTTTTTACGGTCAGATGGAAGTACTTGTGTACGCTCAGCATGGGCATGAACTAATGAGGTGAAAGTCCTTTGTAGGAAGAACACTGTCAAAAGCCGTGTTGTGATTAGACGATAACTACTAGCGAATGGCAAGGGCTTACCTGCGAAGGTTGGTCTGAAGGAAGCCGGACGCAAAACTACGAGCTGATGAACAAAAACATCATATGAGGCGTAGGCTGGAGGCGAGTTAGCACAAGATAACGAAGCCATGTGATCTAACGACCACCGTAAATGATGCAGTTGCGTAGGGAAAGTTCATGCTTTTATCTGGGGAGATCTGTTTAACAAGCGATCGGTAAGCAGCCAGTTAGGTCCTGGTATAAAAATGCTTTGGCTCCAGAGAGTGCATCGCCTCTGGAGAGCGAAACAGATACAAACCGATAGCGCCAACAAGGGTAACCTTGTCGGTGATTAAGCAGAAGTCAGCATAGTAGCCCAACGCCCAACGTAATGGCTGGGGCATGGTGTCAAGAGTAGGGGCCATGAGGCGAAGGCCTGAATTCGAAAATCAATGAGGAGCCTGTGCAGCCCAGTTGTTCCGTACCCGATTATGCCACTCTCGCTGTGACCTTGTTGTACATCTCATTAGCCATG
>Ga0209081_1001895_pt1 | contig 12324 bp, 9 predicted proteins | sample GOMGulsemesocosm_4_FD_184636 | JGI IMG/M metagenome (GOLD analysis project Ga0209081, IMG submission 184636) | Methane-oxidizing microbial communities from mesocosms in the Gulf of Mexico - GOM15B Gulf of Mexico (SPAdes) (version 2) | ecosystem: Environmental > Aquatic > Marine > Cold seeps... | reverse complement strand
TATTATACGCGACTTGAAACAATTCCTCTGTAGCTCAGTCGGTAGAGCAAATGACTGTTAATCATTGGGTCACTGGTTCGAATCCAGTCGGAGGAGCCATATATGAAAAAGCCAGCTTAATCGCTGGTTTTTTTGTGCCTGAGAGTTGCACATTCGGGGCGTGCATTAGCCGATGAAGGACTAAAAGAAGAGCCTGTCAGAAATTGCAAAAGTTATGATAGAGTTATAGCTATACTTTAAAAATACATTTATTGGAGCAATGAAATGAAAGAGTCAGCAACCTTAACGGAATACCCTGTTTGGGATAGAGTGGTTCGTATTTTTCATTGGTTGAATGTACTGTGTGTACTGGGATTAATCGCTGTTGGTACAGTAATTCTTAACGCCAAAGCTCTGGGCGTAAGCGTTGAGGGCAAGATTCTATTAAAAGAGGTACATGTTTATATCGGTTACCTTTTGGCATTGAATTTAACCTGGCGAATCATTTGGGGCTTTATCGGTAGCCGCTATGCTCGCTGGGGTGCAATTTTGCCGTTTGGCGCTGAATATAAGGCGCAATTTGCAGCGATGAGCGAAGGAAAAAAAGCTGGAAAACCGGTGGGCTTTTTGGGGCACAACCCTATTGGACGGTTAATGGTTGCTATGTTGCTTTTCCTGTTAAGCACGCAGGCCATAACTGGCTTAATACTCGCAGGGACCGATGTTTACATGCCCCCATTTGGGAACACCATGAAAGAATGGGTGGCTGTCGATAAATCAGCTGTGGCAGATATTAAACCCTATTCGAAAGAAGGCGTTGATGAGGCGGCTTATAAAGAGATGCGGGCATTTCGCAAGCCCTTTATTACCATTCATTACTATACGTTCTACCTTTTATTGGCGATGGTGTTATTGCACCTGATAGCAGTGGTGGTGACTGAGCTGAAGGAGCGTAATGGTTTAGTTTCAGCAATGTTTACAGGCAAAAAACTGTTTTCTGAGAAGCCATTTGATGCAGACTAACTCCACCACTGCAAAGCTCTATGTTCATACTCCCTGCTTCCCACCACTGACCTACAGTAGGTTGTAGTCAACTAAAACTGCAAAACAGATAGCTGACCACATTTTGCGAAACCTAAGGGTCTTGTCCATGAAAAATGAAGTTATTCATGTGAATGCTAGCATCGACTTAGTCGAATGACATTCGCAAAATATGAATTGCTTGGGTGATGAGCTGGATTTGCTAGGCATTCTTAATTTACAAGCATAAAATTCAACAAGAGTCTTAAATCTTAGCTATTTTAAGCTTCATTTAAGGTCACTTTATCATATTAAAAAGCCCCTGCTCTCTATCGAGAGCTGGGGCCTCTTTATGCGTTGTATACAGGCAACTCAGTTATGAATAATTCTTAATAGTCTGACTGTATTATTGCAGTACAAGCCGAGCATTTATTGGTTGAATAGGTCTATTCGTATCATGCCCCAAAACGTGCTTGAATTTTTCAATTTGTTCCTTTGATACTTCGACGCTGTTTTTCATGACAAGCCAACGCACACCTTCTGAGCATGGCGGTGTTGTGAGCGAGCCATTGAAACGATAATAAGCCTTGTCTATAGGCAGTAAATCAACAGCCTCTATCTCTGCATGCAGGCTTATTTTCTCTCCGGGCTTACTTGGCATGCCTTTCCATGCCGTTTTAACAACTTGATTTTCGCCCCCTTCCTCAAACATAACAGCCACAACAACTAACTCCCCTTTATCACTTGCATGAACGAAATGGGCTTCTAGTGGAAATGATTTACCATTAATGTGATTCTCACTTGGCGCATGAAAGTGGAATTGCTTTAGCTCGAAGCTCTGGTTATCTATACTGATTCCACTACCTTTGGTGTAGTTCACTTGAATGGTATGGCCGTTATTTAAGACTTCGTTACCGCCGGCAGAATAATTAAACTCAATCGGCTGAAGCTCTGCTTCGATAAAGCCTGTGAGGTTGACTGGAGATTGGTTGCTTCCATTACAAGCAAAGTTATCAGCACTCAGTTGAGCCCAGTTTTCTGGACCCGACTTCCCAGAGTAACCCCAATGTGAGCCTCCTCCTGCAAAAGCGAGCGTTGATGCAGAAGCTAAACAGATTGATAAAATAGTTTTATTCATAATTTCCTCGTTGATATTAAAATACATTTACTCGCTTCTGTTAAAGTGCCCCAGCAAATGTAACAGGCTCGTAAAGAGATTGAATATAGCGACAAATAAAGTGACTGTTGCCATAATGTAGTTCGTTTCGCCCCCATGAATAATGTTGCTTGTTTCGTAAAGAATAAGGCCAGACATGAGTAAAACGAACATTGCGGACACAGCCAAAGAAAGAGCAGGAACATCAAAGAACATTGCGCCTAAACCAGCAAGAAAGGCGACGAGTATCCCAACCATTAACAAGCCCCCCATAAAACTGAAGTTTTTACGTGTTGTGAGTGTAAATGCTGACAGCGCAATGAAAATCACACCTGTCCCACCCATAGCCGTCATTATGATTTGCCCACCATTGGTCAAAGCAAGGTAACTATTCAAAATAGGCCCTAGGGTGTAGCCCATAAACCCTGTTAAAGCAAATACACATGCGATGCCTGCCGCACTATTACGGAACTTCGTGGTTAAAAACAGCAATCCAAAATAACCGGCAAGCGTTATTATTATGCCGGGGTGAGGCAAGCCTAACGACATGGACACAGCGGCAACCGTACCACTGAAAATGAGTGTTGCTGACAACAATAGATAGGTATTACGCAAAACCTTATTGGCTTCAATACTTAAAGGTCTGGAAGCCTCTCCCTTATTAAATGCTGATATATTCATGATAAATCCTCTACTGTGGATAGGTACTTTATTGACTGCCTATCAAGTCTTAACAGACTTTGTTTACGTTCATATTTTTCTTTAAGCGCCCTAACAGCCTTTTTGATGGCTCTATCAATGGCGGCATACATACTGCCCTTAGTTTGCTCAACAACAATATTAGGCATACCATCAACAATAAGTTGAACGTGGCAGCGCTTATCGTTTCCACCCCGAGGCCCATTAGTATCTGATAGCCTGACAATAACTGACTGAAAGCGTTCTTCAAAAGGAGAAAGTGCTAAGGTCATTTTTACTCTCACAAATGATTTAAGTGACCGGCTTAATCTAAATGAACTGGTTAATAATTGAATACGCATTGACTACTCCGCTAATGAATTATTTATTAATGATGCCGATATTAAACATTCGAAATAGTTAGATAAAGTCGAATATTTCGACTACACTCATCGTAAATACCGAATCATTGGGATGAAATTATTAACTATAAACATTTACACTATTTCTGGGTTGTTGCTAAAGAAGGCAGTATTGCAAAGGCTAGCGAACGACTCCATATCACGCCTCAGACAATTAGTGGTCAATTAAGCAGGCTAGAAGAAAACTTAGGTGTGGAGCTGTTTGTTAAGTCGGGCCGTAATATAGAAATCACAGAAACAGGTCGATTAGTTTTAAATTATACCGATGAGATTTTCTCTCTCGGTAGCGAGTTGGAGCAGATGCTTCAGAATGAGCCAGAAGAGCGCCCCCAGCTATTTAGAGTAGGTATTGCAGACGTTGTTCCAAAATCTATTGCTCAAGGGATCCTACTACCCGTATTGCAGACACGAGAGCCGACGCGATTGATATGCAAAGAAACAGGCCTTGATACCTTGCTCGCTGATTTAGCTGTACACCGCCTTGATCTAGTTATTGCTGACCGGCCAATTCCAAGCACTGTTAGTACACGTGGATTCAATCATAAGCTTGGTGAGTGCAGCATCAGTTTTTTTGCTAAAGAATCAATTATTAATCGATTTAACGGGGCTTTCCCACAATGTTTAAGTGGTATGCCGATGTTATTACCGACCAGAGGTACGCAATTACGATCAGATATTGACCAATGGATAAGTAAAACGCGTATTCACCCAAAAATAGTTGCTGAGTTTGACGATAGCGCACTAATGAAATCTTTTGGTCAAAAGGCTGCAGGCGTTTTTATAGCGCCAACAGTGCTTCGAAAAGAGGTTGAGAACCAATATAAAGTTAAATCTATTGGCGAGGTTAGTGAGATAAAAGAAGCTTTTTATGCCATATCCGTTGAGCGGCGTGTTACAAATGCAATTACCGCTACTGTTATTAAAGCTGCAAATAACATGTTATTCAACTAAGGAAAGTAGGAGAACAAACCATGCTAGACGAATTTATAAAGAAAGAATCGGCCGGAGGCATATTGCTTGTTTTTGCAACAATATTCGCTCTACTCTTTAGCAATACATTCATGTCACCTGTCTATGAGTATTTCTTACACATTCCTGTGGAAATTAAAATTGGCCCTTTAGAACTCAACAAATCGCTTTATCATTGGGTTAATGATGGGTTAATGGCCATCTTCTTTTTACTTATTGGCCTAGAGGTTAAGCGTGAAATTTTAGAGGGGCACTTGTCATCTATACGACAAGTGGCGCTGCCTAGTTTTGCTGCTATTGGCGGTATGGTTGTTCCCGCCATGATTTATCATGCCTTTAACGGGAACAATGAATTCGCTGTAAATGGCTGGGCTATACCAACTGCGACAGATATTGCTTTTGCATTAGGTATTTTATCGTTACTGGGTAATCGTGTACCTCTTTCTCTGAAAGTGTTTTTAATGGCGTTGGCTATTATTGATGATTTAGGCGCGATCGTTATTATTGCTATTTTTTATACGTCGGATTTATCTACACTTTCAATTACCGTTGCAGCACTGTCACTAGCAACATTGATCGCTCTTAATATATTCAAAGTGTCTAAAAAGGCCGCATATTTTATTGTTGGGTGGATATTATGGGTTAGCGTTCTCAAGTCAGGCGTTCATGCCACATTAGCCGGTGTTGCTCTAGCATTTACCATACCTATTAAAGGTAAAAATGAACATGGCGAGTCATTCTCACCGCTTAAAGAGATTGAACACGGCTTGCATTTTTGGGTGGCATTTTTCATTTTGCCATTATTTGCTTTCGTTAATGCAGGCGTGAATGTAACAGATATATCTTTAGACCAAATGTCTGGCCCTGTTCCTGTTGGCATCATGCTCGGACTATTTTTGGGCAAACAAATAGGTGTATTTGGCTTTAGTTGGTTAGCAATAAAATTAAAGCTTGCCACCTTGCCTGATGAGTGTAATTGGATTCAATTATATGGCGTGTCTGTTTTAACAGGCATCGGCTTCACGATGAGTTTATTCATTGTTTCGCTGGCTTTTGTAGACGACAGTTTATTCCAGTACACAGATAAACTAGCCATTCTCGTCGCTTCGTTTACCTCTGGAATTGTTGGCTACATGATTCTAAAGTTTTGCCGAAGGCCTGCCTCATAGCAAGGCAATAAAAAACCATGTCATCAGCATACCTTACAGATTTAATCATTCTTCTATCGGCAGCTGTTGTCATTGTACCTGCCTGTCAAGCCATTAGACTCGGCGCTGTACCGGGGTTCTTAATTGCAGGTTTAATTGTTGGCCCAGCAGGCCTAGGCTTGATTAACAGCCTCGATGAAATAAGTAGCCTCGCAGAAGTAGGCATCGCTTTTCTTTTATTCGTGATTGGTATAGAGCTTAAACCCTCACGACTTTGGCAGATGAGAAAAATGGTCTTTGGGCTAGGCACGCTCCAAGTAATGATTACGGCTATTGCATTAACGGCTATCGCCTACTATGTATTTGGCCTACCTCTTCGATCCGTTGTCATCATTGGTCCTGCACTGGCTCTTTCATCTACAGCTTTTGTATTGCAATTACTTAGCGAGCAACGTTTACTTAAATCAACCTATGGCCGAACAACATTCTCTATTTTGTTATTACAAGATTTAGCTGTCGTTCCTTTATTGGCGTTGGTTACATTTTTAGAAATGCCAGAACTTAGCGTTGGTGATGATATAGGGTTTGCGCTGGGTGAAGCACTAATCATTCTTTTGTTAGTCATTTTATTGGGCCGCTACTTTTTACACCCAATCCTTCATCGCATTGCGCAAACAAAAATACCTGAAGTCTTTACAGCATCAGCCATTTTAATCGTTCTGGGTATTTCTTTAATTGCAGAGCACATCAACTTATCTATGGCAATGGGTGCCTTTATGGCTGGCATGCTCATGTCAGACTCATCATATAAACACCAAGTCGTGTCAGAAATAAAACCATTCAGAGGCTTATTATTGGGGCTTTTCTTTATGTCGATGGGCATGTCTTTAAACCTAGGTTTACTACTCGAAAAGCCTCTCCTATCAATAGGCTTAGTGGCTCTTCTCATTGCCGTTAAGATAATAATCCTTTTCCCACTGGTCTACCTGTTTGGGTTGAATAAAAACAAAAGTCTTGCCGTTGCTGTTATCTTGGCGCAAAGCGGTGAGTTTGCTCTTGTTTTATTTTCCTTATCCGTGCAATCAGGAGTTTTAGATACCTCGGTACATCAGCAACTATTACTGGTTATTTTACTCAGCTTGCTCGTTACGCCTGCATTAGCAAACTGGGCTCAACGTATTCTGAACAAAAACAAACTAAAACGTAAAATTGACTTTGAACAACCTAAATTAGGCCCAACGGTTATCGCTGGATTTGGTCGAGTCGGGCGAAGAGTAGGAGATATACTGACCCAAGCCGGGCAACCTTTCGTAGCAATAGACATCAACCCTTCAATCGTTAACGAATCAAGAGCCAATGGACACCCGGTGTTCTATGGTGATATATGCGACAAAGCATTATTAGATTCTGTTGGTGCAGAAGACACATCAACAATCATCATCACTATCAACGACATTCAAGCATCCAGGCTAATTGTTACATCATTACGGGGAGCAAACCCCGACTTGTTAATCTATGTGAGGGGGCGCAACTCATCAGAGTGCATTGAACTGCAAAAGCTGGGCGCATCGGGGGTGGTTTCAGAAAATATAGAAGCTAGTATTGAATTAGCGCGAATGTCTTTAACGTCAGGAAGTACAACTTCAAAACCGAATAAAACTCTTTTGGAAGATTATGCTAAGAAGTATTACGAGAAAATAAAAAGCAGCTACTAAACTCAACAACATTTAACAAATGCGAATTAACTTTCTATTTAACTTTGTATAGGAGTGCCTTTATTAGCTTTAACGCCTTTTTATAATCGAACCCTACTATTTGCAAGCCAATATCTTTTGCACATTCACCATAAGCATTTATCAAAAACTCTTCATTTTCTGCAAACACTCTATTCGCCTTTGTATCTGCCACTTTTAATAACGTGCTCAATTGTTCAAGAACAGCTCTTGCATGACTAAAGTCAACCGTTTTACCTGACACTGGCATCACCGTTATCTCAGTCACCTTGCGCAAGGCTAAACTGAATTCACCTTGCATTGTTTGAATATTGTTCACCAACGCTTCAACCTTACCCCCACTTTTTCCTTTTTTCAAACACCCTTCTAACTCCCTGCTAGACAACTCAATTCCAACTAAACCAAGCGTCCCTGCGGCGCCTTTAAGGGCATGAATAGTAAATAGTGCGTCATCTACCTGATGATTAGATAAATACTGTTTTACATGAACCATGTCATTACCATGCTGATCGTCTAATTGACGTAATAGCTTCATATAAAGCCCAACATCGCCTCCCAAACTAACCAAGGCTCGCTCCACATCTAATTGGTCAATCATTAACAGCTGTTCTCGCAATGTATTAGAACTACGGGCATTAGCACAGCTTGAGCTTGCTAATAACGCCTCACCCTCCACGTCTACACACTGCCTCCTCTTAGGAAGCCATTCAATAAGCGACCGATACAATACTGTCGGGTCAACCGGTTTCGCAATAAAGTCATTCATCCCTGCATCAAAACAAGCTTTCTTATCTTCTACAAAAACATTTGCCGTCATTGCTAAAATGGGAATGTCTGCCATATCCTCCATTGTTCTGATTAAGCGCGTTGCATTTAGCCCATCCATCACTGGCATTTGAACATCCATAAGAATCAAGTCATAGTTTGACTCACTCACCATGTCCACAGCTTCCTGTCCATTTTCAGCAGAATCGACAATAAGCCCTAAGCTGGCCAATAGCTCAAATGCCACTTCTCTATTAATATCGTTATCTTCGGCCAGTAATATTCTTGAACCTTTGTACTGAGCACTCAAAATAGCCTCTGCCTCACTGCTGCTTTTCGCCCGGTAGTTTGCACTATCAACCTCCCCACCTCGAGTTAGCATCGCTGTAAACCAAAAAGTGCTGCCTTTACCAACTTCACTTTCAACACCTACTTCACCACCCATCAACTCGGCAATATGACGCGTTATAACCAACCCCAAGCCCGTACCTCCAAATTTCCGTGATATAGACGCATCCACCTGATGAAACTTTTCAAACAAGCCAAGCAACTTATCTGCTTCTATTCCTATACCTCTATCTTCAACCTCAAATCGAATATAAACCTCTTTATCATCTTCCTGTACTGTGCTCACACGCAGGCTCACCGTGCTACCTTCTGAGAACTTAATCGCATTACTCAATAAATTAATTAGCGCCTGACGAAGGCGGATGGGGTCGCCTTTCAAGTTACTAGGTACTGAGTCTACATCTACCTCAAGAGCCAGCCCTTTTGCATGAGCTTGCTCCTTTAATATGGATACCACATGATCTAAAACTACCGTCAAATTAAAATCGACCTGATCCAACGATAGCTTTTCAGCCTCAATTTTTGATATATCTAGCACATCATTAATAATTGATAATAAATGCTCTGCCGAGCTAGAAATTTTCTGTAACCATGTAGACTGCTTTTTTGTTAACTTTTCACGCTGCATTAATCCTGCCAACCCCAAAATAGCATTCATAGGCGTACGAATTTCATGACTCATATTTGCCAGAAATGTGCTTTTTGCAAGGTTCGCACTTTCTGCTCGAACTTGAGACTTTTGTAACTCAGCAGCCTGCGCCTTTAGTGCTTTATTAGCGATACGCTCATCTTCAATCCTCAATTCAATCGATCTCGCCATGCCATTAATCGTATTAGCAAGCGAACCAATTTCATCATCTTCCCTTACTCCTACTCGAGCTGAAAAATCACCATCTCTGATTCGCCTAGCCACCTCACTTAAACGGACAATCGGGCGAGACAAACCTTTACTAATAAGGAGAATAATCAATATTGTTATGACAAGCATCACTATTGATAAGTAAATATAATCTACCAACAATTGCTGAATAGGCTCCTCTAAATCATCAATATCCTGCTTCGTTACAAAACCCCAGTTAACATTAGGTACATAAGTGTAAGCAGCTATAACATCTATACCACGATAGTCTTTTACCTCTAATACACCTGTTTTTCCTTGGGCCGCGTACGTTGCCGGTTTAGCGGTAATCTTGTGAGTCAGGACCTCCTTATCACTCCAGCGGAGCCTATTTAAAGCAAAGCCATCAGCATTCACAATAAGACTTTCACCTGTTTCTCCCAAACCGACATAATCTGACATACTTCGATAAAAGGACTCATTAAGATCAACTAAAGCCACTAATATACCTATAACCCTTTTGTCAGCACTGGTTTCATCAAAAATAGGCTCTGAAATAGCCATCGTGTTTTCTGACAAAAGTGTTGAGTAATAAATACTTTGGATATAGCCACTTTTATCTTTTAAAACATTCGTAAAGAACCCTTCAAACGACTGATCAGCTCTTTCGTGCTCCCTCCTCGAAGAAATTAATATATTCCCCGTACTGGCAGTAACAATAAACATTTCTTGATACGCTGCGTAACCATCAGAATATATCTTAAGGGTTTGCCTAATACTATTAAGGCGCTCTTTATCTTCATTGGTAAGCTGCTTTTTACTGACAAGGCGGCCTATTCCTTTTATATCAGCATTCTGTGACGCCACATAAAGGTCACTCTTTAGCTCCTTTAACCACTCTTGCAGTCTCACAGCTTTTAAGTCCCTAATAGCAATAAGTTTTAAAGCCGCATTGTCATGGATACTCTTACTCATTTGAGTATAAGCAAACCCAAGCATTGTCAGTATCAGAACTATAGCAAGAATAGAAAGCCAGAAAGCAAGCTTAGCACTAATGCTTCTGAAGGTAATAAACCTCATAACCCCTTCCTTTTATTCAGCTTCAAAATTGTCTCTACGGTTAATTAACGCCAAGGCTTCCTGGCTAAACGCTACTGCTGTATCTACTCGTTTTGAAAGCAACCCCCGAGAGATCATAAAATCAACAACGACTTGAGAGCGTTTATAAATATTGTCTTTTGATTCAGCGCTCATCATCTCTTTGTTAACGGCATATGTTGGATGCACTAAACCAGCCAGCCCTTCTTTATAGTTACTAGATGTTATATTTTTTTCGGTTGAGATGATATCGGCCGCTTTATCAAGGTTACTTTCAATATAATCCAAGGCATCAAACCAGCCGTTTAAAACATTAGAAACGGCCTCTGTATTTCCTTTGTAAAATGATTCCGAGAAAATTAATACATCAATAATTTCAAAAGGAATATCTGCCGAGCTAAATAAAGTATTACCTAAATGCTTATCAAGCAACTCGGTTGCCACTGGGTTAAAACAAACGAGAGCATCAACTTCTTTTTCTTTAAAGGCCGATAGCCAATCGGTGGCATCAACCTCTACTAACGTAATGTCGCCACTTCTAAGACGAAAGCTTTCTAGAGCACGTTGCAGCAAGAACTCACCTACAACACTGCCTTCATACCCTATTTTTTTACCCTCTAACATGGGAATATCAGTAATATCTTCTTGTCCAATAAGCATATCGCCACCCATTGAATAATCTACCAGTAAAACAATTTTTCCATTAAAGCCTGAGGCCATTAATGCAAATGCCTCATCAAGTGTGAAACCTGCTCCATCAAGCTCACCTCGCTTTATCGCTTTCATTTCAAGTGTGGCAGATGTGAAGCGTTTCACCTCAACAGATACATTATTCCTTTCAAATAACTTTGCCTTACTTGCTAATATAAATGGGTCATACCCTGTCCATTCATTAATACCAATTTTTATCGGATTGGACTTCTCGCCCTTTTCAGGGAGCGTAGAAAAAATGGCCAGAATAAGCCCAACAGAAAAAATTAACAATAACAGTCCCAAAAAAATTCTTTTCATAATTAACGCTACAAATTATTTTTTCATACTCACCTTTATAATAAACTCATTCCTAGCCTAGTCGATTAAATTTCTTCTATACTCTTCTTTTTTTTATATTTTGTTCTATAATTTAAGAAACCTCATAAAATTAAAGCACGGATGTCTTTTAATTCTAGCACCATACTCATAGTTGACGACCAGCCATCTAATCTAGCTGTTTTAGATGCCTGCCTGTCTGATTCTTTTAAAGTACGTGCAGCAAACTCTGGTAAAGGTGCATTAGAAATGGCAAATATTAAGCCACACCCCGACCTTATTTTGCTTGATATTATGATGCCCGACATGAGTGGCTATTCAGTACTCAAGAAGCTAAAAGAAAACCCTGTCACTCACGATATACCCGTTATTTTCATTACCGCAAAAACATCTGAAGAGGATGAAAGCAAAGGTTTTGAGCTAGGTGTTGTTGACTACATTAGCAAACCTATTAAACCCTTAGTACTACTCTCCCGAGTTAAGTCTCAACTAGCTTTCACAGCATCTCAATCTTTCCTAAAGGATAAAAATGCTTTCCTTGAAGGTGAAGTTAAACGGCGCATGCAAGAGAATGAAACTATACAAAATGTGAGTATTCGTGCGCTGGCACACCTTGCCGAGACGCGTGACCCTGAAACCGGCGAACATATTTTGCGTACCCAGTCATATGTGGAGCTATTAGCTAAAAAACTACAAAGCCACCCCCTGTTTAAAGAAACATTAACAGAGCATTACGTTAGCTTACTCACGAAATCGGCCCCTTTACATGACATTGGAAAAGTAGGTATTCCTGATATTGTATTGCTCAAGCCAGGTGCCTTAAACGACCAAGAGTGGAAAGTAATGAAAACTCATTCAGCCATTGGCGCTCATGCTATAGAAATGACCGAAGATGATTTGAGCCAACCGATAGAGTTTCTAACTCTAGCAAAAGAAATTGCCCATTGGCACCATGAACGCTGGGATGGCTCAGGCTACCCAGACGGACTTGCTGGTAATAACATACCTATTTCTGCACGACTCATGGCAGTAGCGGATGTTTTTGATGCTGTTTCTACAAAACGCGTGTACAAAGCAGCGTTTTCACTTGAAGAAGCAAAGGAGATTATTATATCTGGGCGCGGCAACCATTTTGACCCCG
>Ga0209081_1001893_pt1 | contig 12328 bp, 9 predicted proteins | sample GOMGulsemesocosm_4_FD_184636 | JGI IMG/M metagenome (GOLD analysis project Ga0209081, IMG submission 184636) | Methane-oxidizing microbial communities from mesocosms in the Gulf of Mexico - GOM15B Gulf of Mexico (SPAdes) (version 2) | ecosystem: Environmental > Aquatic > Marine > Cold seeps... | reverse complement strand
GGTTGCTTAATGGCGAAGGCGTATCTCAGTCTTGGCAGTAACATTGATCGTTACCGCCATATCTCGGCGGCACTGGATGCTTTGACGGCGCGCTTTGGCGAGCTGGAGATATCCCCTGTCTATGAGAGCGAGGCGGTGGGGTTTGATGGTGATAACTTTTTGAATCTGGTGGTCGGCATAGTAACGTCTCTGCAGGTGGGGGATCTGTCTGCTGAGTTAAAAGCCATTGAGGATCGCAATGGTCGCCTGCGCACGGGGCCTAAATTCAGCGCGCGGACCTTGGACATTGATATTTTAACGGTGGATCAGCTGCAGGGAGAATTCGATGGTGTGAGTTTGCCCCGCGATGAGGTGGAGACTAACGCCTTTGTTCTGCGGCCGCTGGCGGATGTTGCGGGTGATGTTTGTCATCCCGCGACCAAACTCAGTTACACGACTATGTGGCAGGCTTACAATCAGCAACAAAAGCTCTGGAGTGTAGAGTTTCGCTGGGCGGGTCAGTTGATTTCTGAGGGCTAGTGCTCTGTGTTTCTCTGTCATAAAAAAAGCGCCAATTGGCGCTTTTTTTATGACTTTTGGAGTCTGGACATGATGTCTAGTGACCCTGTGCGCAACCAATGCAGGTGGTGGCGTTGGGTATAACCTTGAGGCGCTCAGCGCCAATGACTTTGCCGCAGTTCTTACAGCCGCCCTGGTCGCGTCCGAGCTTGTCGAGAACGCGCTCAATTTTCATCAGCTCACCGGCGGTGAGTGAGGCGCTTACTTCAAGTGTGTTGCGTCTTTCTCGCGCGGGCTCCGCTGCCCTGTGCAGCTCGACCTCAAGTGCTTCTAGGTGTAGCTGCAGGGCGCTTTGACGCTTAAGCAGCGAGTGGCGGGCGGTTATGTTTGTCATGATGGCGTTTCCACGCAGCGGCAAGTCAGTGGCGGCTTCGGGCCGCGCTTTCGGAGAGAGGCAGTATCGCTGGTGTGGGGAGTGGGTTATTGCGCTAGATCAAAGAAGCTTCAGATGGAGGAATAGTTGTGGGCCTGGCGAGACCCTGTGGCATAGATCTCGCCGTTTGAACACTCCCGTGGGTTTTGTTGCGGGGCTAGTGACTGGGCGGGTAGCAGCTGTCGTTATGCCGCTGGGGTTTAGTTGCTGAGGCTGCGCCCGCCGTCGATGCTCAGTACCTGCCCGGTGATGTAGTTGTTGGGTTGAATTAAAAAGTTGACGGCGTTGGCTATGTGCTCCGGGTCGCCCGGACGCTCGAGTGGCACTTTCTTTAATATGTTGTTTTTCTGCTCGCCGTCGAGTTCGGCGGCTTGCTCTGGCCACAGGATGGCGCCGGGTGCGATGCCGTTGACGCGAACCTGTGGTGCAAGCTCCAAGGCCAGGGATTTTGTCAGCATGACATTGGCGGCCTTGGCCATGCAGTAGATAGTGTGTTCACGCAGCGGGCGCTCTGCGTGTATGTCAGCAATGTTGATGATATTGCCGCCGCTTTGCTTGAGTGCTGGGGCCAGTGCTTGGCTAAGAAAAAAGGGGGCCTTGGCGTTGCTGCCAAACAGGTCGTCCCACTGTTCAGTGGTGCTCGAGCCGATAGCGGTTGGGTAAAAGCTCGATGCGTTGTTTACCAATAGGTCCAGCTGGCCAAAGCTTGCCATCGCTTGCTGGGCCAGTTGTTGGCGTTGGCTGTCATCGTTGAGGTCGGCCTGTAGGCATACAGCGCTGTTGGCCCGTTGTTGATTGAGCCGCTGGCTCAAGGTTTGGGCCGCTGCGGCGGACTGACCGTAGTGAATGATGATGCGGTAGCCCTGTTGATGTAACGACTCTGTGAGTGCGGCGCCAATGCGTCGAGCGGCGCCGGTGATCAGAGCGACCTTGTCTGCTGTTGCTGTCAGGTCCGTTATGGCTGCTGGGGGCATGTCGACATCCTTACTGGTTTAGTGCGCTTGCAGTTGATGGTGTAGTGGCTGGTGTGCAGTTAATGGTGCAGTTGGTTGAGTTGTTCGAGGCGGCGTTGTTGTAGGGTTTCCCCAATGGCTTTGCCGCTGAGTCCTTCGGCAACCAAGTCTTGTGCGGTAACCGCCAAGCACAGTTTGAGAGCCTGTTGCAGATGTTCTGTGATGGTTGGGTGTTGGTCGGGCTGGGCACTGCTTTCGTTATTGAGTTGTTGTTCGGCCTCGCAGCACACTAGGAAATCTTGCATTTTCTCTGGTCGCCTGAGGGCGTCGAGTCTCTGCAGAACCGACAGCAATTGCGTGCCGTCCAGACTGGAAGTTTGTGCTGCTAGGCGTTGGTCGCGGCACACCGCCAGCGCCAGATCCCGGTAGGCTTTTGGGGTTGCCAGGCGGCGACAGGCTTCGCTGAGTGCTTGCTCGGCACGGGCACTGGGCAAACTGGTGTTGTTCATGAGGCTGGCGAAGCGGATGTGTCGCTGCTGGGTGAGTTCGCAGGTTATTTGCAAGGCCGCAAGGCGATAGTCGCCGTGGTTGTGGTGCTGCGGTTGGGGCAGGTCAAATAAATGATCGAGCTCTGGCAGTAGAACCGCAAGGGCCCCGCAATCACGAAGAACCTTAATGAATACACTGGGTGATGGCTCGCCCAACGCTTTTTCAAATTCTTTCCAAACCCGCTCGGCGACCAGGTGGCTCACTTCACCGCAGGCCACCATGGCGCGCATCAAGTCCTGCGTTTCCGCGGCTACGCGAAAGCCTAGGTGGTGGTAGCGTGCGGCAAAGCGGGCAACGCGCAATACGCGTACAGGGTCTTCACTAAAAGCCTCGGAGACGTGACGCAAGTAACGCTCTTGTATGTCGCGCTGGCCTCCGTAGGGGTCCACCAGTTGGCCGTCAGAATCTTCGGCAATCGCATTGATCGTCAGGTCACGTCGTTTTAGGTCGTCTTCAAGGGTGATGTCTGGAGCCGTATGAAAGCTGAAACCGCTGTAACCGGGTGCGGTTTTGCGTTCGGTGCGAGCCAGTGCGTACTCCTCGTTGGTCTTGGGGTGGAGGAATACTGGGAAGTCTTTGCCGACGGGTTTAAACCCTTGCGCCAGCATGAGCTCGGGGCTGGAGCCCACAACGACCCAGTCGTGTTCGGTATAGGGGTGATTGAGGAGTTTGTCGCGAACGGCGCCGCCTACTAAAAATGTTTTACTCATGGGGTATCTGATTCTGTAACGGTTTATAGGGAGGCTTTTGGAGCGAAGCACTGTCTATGATTTGATGCCTTCTGGCTGCTCTATCGGCAGGCTTAGGGTAAAGCACGTGCCTTCACCCTCGGTGCTGTCTACTTGAATGTGGCCGCCGTGGCTTTCAATGATGCCGTAGGATACTGAGAGCCCTAAGCCGGTCCCTTGGCCTACGGGTTTGGTGGTGAAGAAAGGGTTAAAAATACTTTTCTTCACCTCTTCACTCATGCCGCAGCCAGTGTCGCGTATGAGGACCTCCATGATATTTCTGTTCTTGGGCGCCAGTTGAGTACAGATGAAAATATCACCGTGCTCTTCGATGGCCTGTGAGGCATTGACCAATAAATTGGTGATCACCTGATAAATTTGTGTGGTGATGCATTGAATCTCGGGCAGTTGATGGCCCTCATCGAGGTGCACGTCGGCTTTGTATTTCACTTCGCTGTGAACAATGTTGAGGACGCTGTGAATGCAGTCGTTGATGTCGAGCAGTTGCCACTCTTTTTGTTCCGGGTGTGAGAACACCTTAAGGTCGGAGACAATTTGTTTCACTCGGCGTGCGCCGGTGAGCGAGTCCTCGATTAACAGCTTGATGTCGTCTTTTAGGAACGGCAGATTCATCGTTTTCTGCTGGTTGGCTAACTGCTTACGAGTGGCGTTATCATCGATGAAAACCTCTGTCTGTTGGTAAATACCCACCAACCTGATTAGGTCTGTTACATAGTCGCGCAGCGAGCCGAGGTTCGACTTTATATAGCCAATCGGGTTGTTGATCTCATGGGCGACCCCAGCGGCAAGTTGGCCGAGTGATGCCATTTTTTCGGCCTGCAGTAGTTGGTTCTGAGTTTTTTGCAGCTGTAAATTACTTTGTTCGAGTTCACGGGTGCGCTCGGCAACACGCTCTTCCAGATCGTGTTCGCGCATCCGCAGTGCTAAATGGGTCTTGACCCGGGCGAGCAATTCGTCGCGATTAAACGGTGTGGTGACATAGTCGGATGCGCCGAGTTTGAGTGCGCGGCTTATCGTGGCGGGTTTATTGTCTGCGGATACCACAATAATGGCGGGTTTGTGTGCCAGCGGGTGGAGGTTGAGTTCGCTGAGTACTTCGAACCCTGACTTTTTGGGCATATTTAAGTCGAGCAGCAACAGGTCAAAATTCTGACCTTGCAGCTTGCGGAGACATTCAGCCCCATCTTCTGCCTGCTCTATCAGCGGGTAGCTGTCGCGTAGGATATAAGCCAATACATGACGGTTGACCGAGTTGTCGTCGACAATAAGAATGGAGGCAGGGACGGCGGGCATAAAACGCTCAACTTTTTGAGCCAGTATGGCTGAAAGTAATGAGTTTGTCCCCGCTTGGCCTAAGGGCTGGAGGCAGTAATGCTGAATTTTAGGCAAAAAAAACCCCAGGTACATCGTGGGGTTAAAGGTCTTAGGGTGTTCTGTTACAGCGTCACGTAAAAGTACGTGGGGACTAGCTAGGAGATAGGAGAAAGCAATTACTTCAAACTGAGGTCATTATTATCGTTAGTGACTAACCTGTCAATCGTGCCGATTAGACCAATGCGTTATAGATTTCTGTTTGTCTATTCATATTTGTCATGCATGGCAGGTTATATTTACGTTATCCTAGTTGGATAACGTACAGGGGCCATCAATAAATTATGTCTGAGATCAAAGTGCTAACCACCGGTGAAGCTGCAAAACATTGTGGTGTGAATTTCCGTACGGTGATTCGTTGGATTGAGCGAGGCAAGCTCAAAGCTTATAAGTTACCTGGTCGAGGTGACCACCGTATTCAGGTGGAGGATTTTGTTGAGTTCCTGCGTGAAAACCAAATGCCGGTGCCTGCGGAGCTGGAAGGCTTAAACCGTTCTATTCTCGTGATTGAGGATCAGCCAGAGATGGCCAGCGCGATTAGACGTGTGTTGATTCGTCAGGGTTTTGAGGTCGAAGTGGCACGTGATGGCTTTAGTGCTGGCACCATGTTGTCCCGTATGAAGCCGAGCCTGGTGACACTGGACTTGAAGATGCCCGGTATGGACGGTTACGAAGTCCTGAACTTTATTCGCAACCATGAAGAGCACGCGCGCACTAAGGTGTTGGTGATCTCAGCCGAAACGCGTGCTGGCTTGGACCGCGCGGTAGAGCTGGGGGCGTCGGATATTTTGCCTAAGCCGTTTGAGAACGAAGAGCTGTTGGCTAAGGTCGAGGCGCTGCTGAAGGTGTAGCGCGATGCTGTTCTCACCCCTGAGTAAGTTTAATGCAGGCGGTGAGGGGCAAGATACTGACTTGCCTCATGGTGCCGTGCCCCCTCACGGCTAAGCCTCCGCATTATTACTCGTTTATCTAAGTATGCCGCTGGCATGGTTTGACTCAGCACATTATTTTATTGTTTATTGGCCCGCTCATTCGATTCACTCACCCCCTGCCTAGTCTATGGAAATTACAACTGTCCCCGTTCATTACCTCAAGGCGGTATTGGCCTCGGCGCGACGTAATGGTTGTGATACTCAGGTATTACTAGAAGCCGCTGGGATAGCGTCTGAGCTGCTCGATAGCCCGAAGGCGCGTATTCCAGTTGAAAGTTTTACGCTTTTCACCAATGCGGTTAGAGATGAACTGAAGGATGAACACCTTGGGTTTATGGGGCGTCCTTCGCCGCCCGGCACTTTTGCGATGATGAACTACGCCTGCATACATTGCCCGACGCTAGGCCAATATTTAAATCGCAGTTTACAGTTCTATAATTCAGTTGTTGGCAACTATGAAGTGCTGCTTACGACTGAGGGTGACATCAGTTGTCTTAAGTTTTTACCTCAAAGTGAGCTGGTCGACCCGAGTCACTTCACACCCCAAACATCGATGGGGCTGGTACATCGAATCTTTTGCTGGTTGATAGGCCAGAACCTCAATTTGCACTCCGTGAGCTTGATCCATAGAAGGCCTGAGCATGCGCACGATTACAATATGTTGTTTCGTGCGCCTATTCAGTTCGATCAAGACTTTAACGCGCTCTACTTCAGCGCCAGCTATCTCAATGCGCCGAATGTCCAAGATGAAAGTGCGTTGGAAAAATTGCTGGAATTGCCCTCGTTGCAATTGATGTCACTGCCCGATTATCAGAGTAGCTTGGCTGACAAGATTCGTGTGATGATTAAAAAGGATGTTGAAACCCAGTTCCCGGAGTTAGAGCCGGTCGCGGAAGCGTTAGGCCTGTCCTCGGCGACCTTGCGCCGGCGTTTGCGCAGCGATGGGACTTCTTATCAAATTATCAAAGATGATATTCGACGTGATGCCGCTATTTATCACTTGGGACGTGGCGTTATGAGCATTGAGCAGGTCGCGGCGAAAGTCGGTTTTATTGAAGTGACCTCCTTTTATCGAGCATTTAAGCGTTGGACCGGTGTAACCCCGAGAGATTACATCAAGAAAACACCCGCCGGCTAAAGGCCTATTGGCTCCTACGCCATTGGAATAATGACATTGGCTTCTTGGCTGGCTTCTTCAATTTTTGGACAGTGGAAGTCAGCACTAACCTTATCATCCTGTATTGAATAGATGTGCACATCGAACCCCCAGAGCCGGTGTAAATGCAGGAGTACCTCCTCGGTTTGCTCTCCTAGTGGTTTACGTTCGTGTTGTATGTGATGCAGGGTAAGTGAGCGGTCGCCGCGTACGTCGACGCTGTGGACCTGAATGTTGGGTTCTCGTATGCTCAAGTTGTAGTGCCGAGAAAGTGCCTCGCGTACCTTCTGGTAGCCTGAGTCATCGTGTATAGCGGTGACCTCTATTTCACGTTTTTGGTCGTCATCGTCGATGCAAAAAAGCTTTAGGTCGCGCATCACCTTGGGCGACAGGTACTGCAGGATAAAGCTCTCATCCTTAAAGTTACGCATGGCGAAGTGCAATGTGTCCAGCCAGTCGCTGCCGGCAATGTCGGGGAACCAGTGTTTGTCCTCCTCGGTCGGGGACTCACAAATACGGCGTATGTCGCTCATCATAGTGAACCCCAATGTGTAGGGGTTAATGCCGTTGTAGTGTGGGCTGTCGTAGGCGGGTTGAAAAATGACGCCGCTGTGTGATTGTAAAAATTCCAGCATAAAACCATCGGTTACCAGCCCGCGGTCAAACAGAGTGTTAAGCAGGGTGTAGTGCCAGAACGTGGCCCAGCCCTCATTCATTACTTGTGTTTGGCGTTGTGGGTAAAAATACTGCGCGATTTTACGCACAATTCTGACGATTTCACGCTGCCAAGGTTCGAGCAGTGGGGCGTTCTTTTCAACGAAATACAGCAGATTCTCTTCGGGCTCGGGTGGAAACCTTGTTGGCTCACTGACGTGTTCATCTTGTGCATGGGTGGGGATGGTTCGCCAGAGGTCGTTGACTTGTTTTTGCAGTTGTTCTTCGCGTTCGCGTTGACGTTGTTTTTCTTGCGCAGCAGAGAGAGGGTAGGGACGCTTGTATCGGTCAACGCCGTAGTTCATGAGCGCGTGGCAGGAGTCGATGAGGTTTTCAACTTCATCCAAACCATAGCGCTGCTCACACTCGCTGATGTAGTTTTTAGCAAATAGTAGGTAATCAATAATGGAGTCGGCATCTGTCCAGGTGCGGAACAAATAATTCCCTTTGAAGAATGAATTGTGACCGTAGCATGCGTGTGCAATGACCAGCGCTTGCATGGTCATGGAGTTCTCTTCCATTAGGTAGGCAATGCAGGGGTTGGCATTAATGACGATTTCATAGGCCAGTCCCATCTGCCCACGGCTGTATGATTGCTCGATATTCAGGAACTGTTTACCGTAAGACCAATGGTTGTAACCCAGAGGCATGCCGACAGAGGCGTAGGCATCCATCATTTGTTCTGAGTTAATGACTTCAATTTGATTGGGGTAGGTGTCAAGCCGATACTCTTTGGCTATGCCGGAGATGGCTTTGTCGTAGGCATCAATAAGCTCAAAGGTCCACTCGGAGTCAGTGGATATAGGGGTGTTTGTCAACAGGTTGTTGGCAGGGTTTGTCATGTCTCAGGCCACCTTTTTATGGAATAGCTCGCGGAAGACTGGGTAGATGTCGCTGGCCTCAACGATTTGTTGCATGGCAAATCCATCCGGGTGGTTGGCTTGTACCACCTCATACTCTTCCCAAAGTGCCTGGTGGTCTCTGGGGGTGATTTCAATATAAGAAAAGTACTGCAGCTTTGGCAAAAGCTTATTGATCAACAGTTCACTGCAGACACTGGAATCATCATTCCAGTTGTCGCCATCTGATGCTTGCGCGCCATAAATATTCCACTCCCCTACGGGGTAGCGATCGTCCAGCACTTGGCTCATGAGTTTAAGTGCACTTGAAACGATGGTGCCACCAGTCTCACGTGAATAGAAGAATTCCTGTTCATCAACCTCTTTGGCACTGGTGTGGTGGCGAATAAAAACCACTTCTGTGTGTTGATAACTTCGTTGAAGAAAAAGATAAAGCAGTATAAAAAAACGTTTAGCCATTTCTTTAGTTGCTTGATTCATCGAGCCAGACACATCCATAAGGCAGAACATCACGGCTTTAGAGCGGGGCAGTGGTTGTTTGACGTGTAGGTTGTATTTTAGGTCGAAATCATCAAGCCAGGGAACGCGCTTAATTCGCTTTTTTATATACTCTATCTCGTCGCTGAGTTTTTCAATTAAACGCAGATCTTTTAGTGCGCTGTCTTTCTCTTGTTCGCTTTGCAGTTGTTCGGCTAGCTTTTTTAGCTTTTTACGCTTTCCCCCGGTAAGTGCAAGACGTCGGGCGTTGGCGGAGCGTAGCGAGCGTACGATATTGATGCGTCCAGGCGACCCTTCATTGCTGATGCCTGCGCGGCGCATTTTGAACTCCTCGTCTCCGGCCAGTTGGCGTTTTACTAGATTGGGCAGTTCTAGGCCTTCAAACATGAAGTCTAAGAATTCATCTTGAGTGATTTGAAAAACAAAATCATCCATTCCCTCACCTTGGTCACTGGCGCCAGGGCCTTGGCCGCCCTGACCTCCATTGCTGGGGGGGCGGGCTATCTTGTCGCCTGCGACAAAGTCTTTATTGCCCGGCAGTACTCCTGTTGAGTGCCCTCCCTTGCCATGATGGAATATGGGTTCGCTGATGTCTTTGGCGGGGATGCCGATTTTTTCCCCTTTGTCTATGTCGGTGATAGAGCGCTTGGATACCGCATCGGAAACTGCTTTTTGAATATGCTTGCGATAGCGCCGTAAAAATCGCTGTCGGTTGACCGTGCTTTTGTTCTTGCTGTTTAGTCGGCGATCAATGATGTAATTCATACGCTCGTCCTGTTGTTTCCCGTGCGGCGTTACAGTTGTCCGCTATGGAGTCTCACAAGCTGGGTGTGGCTCCCGTATTTCAAGGGTGTTCTGGTCTGCATGCCGTGATTACTGAGACTTCCTAACCCTTAGGTACCACTCAGATAGCAGTCGCACCTGTTTCTCTGTGTAGCCTCGGTCGACCATTCGAGCGACAAAATCTTGATGTTTATTGGTGTCATGTTCGGACGCTTTGGCGTTAAACGAGATGACCGGAAGTAGATCTTCTGTGTTGGAGAACATTTTCTTTTCAATGACTGTGCGCAATTTCTCGTAGCTGTTCCAAGCTGGATTTTTTCCGTTATTGTTGGCGCGGGCTCGCAGTACAAAGTTAACCACTTCATTCCTGAAGTCCTTAGGGTTACTTATTCCGGCCGGTTTTTCTATTTTTTCAAGCTCTTCATTGAGTGAGCTGCGGTCGAGTATTTCGCCCGTTTCTGGGTCCCTGAATTCTTGGTCTTGTATCCAGAAATCGGCATAGAGAACGTAGCGATCGAAAATGTTTTGACCATACTCTGAGTAGGACTCGAGATAAGCGGTTTGAATTTCTTTGCCAATAAATTCAACATAGCGTGGTGCCATGTATTCTTTAATGAAGGTTAGGTACTTCTCTTGAATTTCATTTTGGAATTGTTCTTGCTCGATTTGTTGCTCAAGGACATAGAGCAGGTGTACCGGGTTTGCCGCTATTTCCGTTGGGTCAAAGTTGAATACTTTAGAGAGTATCTTGAAGGCGAATCGAGTCGATAGGCCAGCCATGCCTTCGTTGACGCCGGCGGCGTCTTTGTACTCTTGCAATGATTTTGCTTTTGGATCTGTGTCCTTGAGGTTTTCACCATCGTATATTTTCATCTTCGAGTATAGATTGGAGTTTTCTGGTTCCTGCATGCGCGACAGGGTTGAAAATTGAGCAAGCATCTTAAGCGTGTCGGGGGCGCAGGGCGCTTGGTATAAGGAGCTGTTTTCCAACAGCTTCTCGTAGATCTTGACCTCTTCTGAAACTCTCAGGCAGTAGGGGACCTTGACTATGTAAACGCGATCAATAAAGGCTTCGTTGTTTTTGTTGTTCTTAAAGGTTTGCCATTCTGATTCGTTGGAGTGGGCGAGAATTATGCCATCAAAAGGGATGGCACCAAGCCCCTCGGTGCTGTTGTAGTTGCCTTCCTGGGTGGCGGTTAGCAGTGGGTGCAGCACTTTTATGGGTGCTTTGAACATCTCCACAAACTCCATGAGGCCTTGGTTGGAGCGGCAGAGTCCGCCGGAAAAGCTATAGGCATCTGGATCGTTTTGCGGGAAATCTTCCAACTTGCGTATGTCGACTTTACCCACCAGTGAGGAAATATCCTGATTGTTCTCGTCGCCGGGTTCGGTTTTTGATACTGCAATTTGGTCGAGGATTGAGGGGTATACTTTGACGACTTTGAACTGGCTTATGTCGCCGTTGTACTCGTGCAAACGTTTTGTTGCCCAAGGTGACATGATGGACTTAATGTAGCGGCTGGGTATGCCGAAGTCTTCCTTGAGTATCTGGCTGTCTTCGTCTGGGTCGAAGAGGCCGAGCGGGGATTCAAAAACGGGCGAACCTTTTAGGCAGTAGATAGGCTCTTTTTCTATCATGTCCTTGAGCTTCTCGGCAAGTGAGGACTTACCTCCACCGACCGGGCCGAGTAGATAGAGTATTTGTTTCTTTTCCTCTAGCCCCTGGGCTGCGTGTTTAAAGAAGGACACAATTTGTTCTATGCACTCTTCCATGCCATAGAATTCGTAAAATACCTTGTAGCGCTTAATGACCTTATTGGAAAAGATTCGGCTTAATCTCGAGTCTTTGGATGTGTCAACGAACTCTGGTTCACCAATGGCTGTCAGCAGTCGTTCGGCGGCACTGGCATAGACGCTAGGGTCCGACTTGCAGAGCGCTAGGTACTCTTGAATGCTGAGCTCTTCTTCCTGTGTCTGCTCGTATCTATCTTGATACCGGCTAAAAATACTCATTGTTTATCTCCCAGTGGATTGGACCTCGGGATTGACTAAACATCCCTCTTATTTTAGGAACTCCCTTTGAGTACCGCAGTGTCGAGACTGCGGATTAATAGAGCAGGTTGTTGTTTCTACTCTAAATATTTCGCTTACATAAAGCATAGAAGTAAACAGCGTGTGTGATTTGAAAAGGGCGTCAAAAAAATGTATTTCTCTTGCTTTTTAACATTCATACAAGAAATGGACCAGCTTTAGTCATTCTTTGGGCGAGGAGGAGAGGGCGAGGCTGTAGAGCGGTTGTGGCGGTGATTGAATGGGTTTTATAGCGTCTTCTTATAGACCTTAAAGAAATAACGGGACCCGCAATCTCGCGTAATTGTGAGATTACGGGTCAATATTTAAATTTCGTTTTCCCAGACGACTGTGTCCGGTAAGAGCTTGTGCGAGAACTTATCGAATTTATCCCAAATCTTATCGCGTTTTATTTTTAGTGTCGGGGTGAGCAGGCCGTTTTCAATGCTCCATGGCGTCTCGGCCACCAGTAGGTGGTCGAGGTGTTGATGGCCCTCTAGCTGCTGATTGGTGTGTTCCAGTAACTGTTGTAGCTCATCGACAATGGCTTGTGTTTTCTCGAGGATGTTTTCACTTAAAACAATGATGGCGATGGGTTGTTTTCGCCCAGACCCGAGCACGCAAGCTTGTTCGACATTGCTGTTGCCCTGCAAAAGGCCTTCTATGGGAACCGGTGTGACAAACTTTCCCTTGGATGTTTTGAACTGTTCTTTTATTCGTCCGACGATTTCCCAAGCGCCATCGCTGGTAATTTGAGCCCGG
>Ga0209081_1001892_pt1 | contig 12331 bp, 16 predicted proteins | sample GOMGulsemesocosm_4_FD_184636 | JGI IMG/M metagenome (GOLD analysis project Ga0209081, IMG submission 184636) | Methane-oxidizing microbial communities from mesocosms in the Gulf of Mexico - GOM15B Gulf of Mexico (SPAdes) (version 2) | ecosystem: Environmental > Aquatic > Marine > Cold seeps... | reverse complement strand
CGTTACTCTGGGTTTCATCACAATTAAAAATGATACCGTATAAGCTTAGAGGTGGCCCAATTAGGGGCTTTGAGTATAGACGCTATTCTTCCTGTGTTATGGGGAATGCTGGGGTTAAGATTGCTAGAGCAGGGAAAATTAATTTAGGAATTGCTTTGTTGAAAGAAGCGGTGACTCGTTTAGAGATAAACCGTCAGGTATTGCCGTATTTTTCATATGTAAATAGAGCTTGCTTTTTAGGTATGGACAGCTTATGGCATAGTGAGTTGTATAGGCTTTTAAAGAAAGCTAATAGGGTTGGTGAGGCACGTGAAGTTATAGACTTGAAAAAGCGTGATGAGCATGAAAAGCAAGTTGGCAAGAAGCTACGGATGAATGTGCAAGCACTAGATGATTGGGAGCAAGCGTTTGTTGATATGGCCGAAGGTTTTGAAATAAAAGCAGAGGTTTCAAGGCTTATTAATAGACCGAGAGATAAGAATACCCCTGAACATGTTAATGAACTCCGTGAATATTTTTCTAAATATTTAAGGGATAATAACAAAATGTTTTTATCACAGCTTAAACCAAGAGTCGGTAAGCGCCTCACTAGAACAGTAAGAGCATTAGAAAAAAATGAGCCTCAAGCTTTGGTTTACTACGTTTTGCAGCCTGATGGTTTTGACATTATGTTGTTATATAAAAATTTTAAAAATATATATCATGTGAAATATGATCTGAGCTTGCTAGCTACAAAAGTAAAAGATTACCGTAGAAGACTCCAAAATAAAGAAGATATAAAGAAGGCGGCTAAAGACTTTTATGACCTTTTATGGAGGCCAATAAAAGATGACCTTGGTGATGTTGATACTGTTTTTTTATCTATGGATGGGGTGCTAAGGTACCTTCCATTTGCTTCATTGCATGATGGGAACAAATACTTGATTGAAAGATACAGTCTCCCTGTTCAAACACCTGCGGCTAGGCCTAGCGGGCAAGGTAGCCCTTTTTCTATAGCACGTGAGGGTGGCCCACTTAAAACGGCCATATTCGGTGTGGTTGATAATGTACCAGAGGGTTTCAGTAAATTGACGTATGTGAATGATGAGCTAAATGCTATTTCACAAATTGAAGGGCTCGATGTGGTGAATAAAATAGATGATGAGTTTGATAGGGATGCATTCTGGGGGATTTTCAACCAGCGTAATAAAATAGCGCATATATCAACGCATTTCATTTTAGCTAACTCATCAGATTCGGAGTCTCGCTTGATTCTTGGTTCAGGCGATATGATAACAAGTCATGAGTTTAGTGAAGCGGTACAGGAAAGATTGGATGAAGATTATCTTGATCTAGTTGTCTTGTCAGCTTGTAACACAGGCATCTCTATTGACAAGACATTATCTGGAGTCGAGGTGGAGAGCATGGCGGTTACCACGCAGAACTTAGGAGCCAAGAATGTTTTGGCAACACTTTGGCCTTTGCCGGATAATAAATCGTTAGTTAAGTTTGTATCTGAATTCTATACGCGCTTAATTAATAAAAAAGACAGGACATTTACTGTACTTAGAAGTACGCAGCAAGCAATGATTGCTAGTGAAAGGTATTCCCACCCAGCTAACTGGTCGCAATTTGTGATGTATGTGAGTTTTAATTAACATTTAAGAAAAAAGGTGTTTGTATGCAAAGATTTAAAAGTGTTGTTTTGTTTTTTATGATGCTCTTTTGTATTGTAGATTCCCACGCGGCTAACTATGCGTTGTTGATAGGAGTATCTGAGTACCCGGAACTTCGGGCTAAAGATTTAGGTGGCCCTAAAAATGATGTAAGGCTGGTTAAGGATCTGTTGTTGTCTAAAGGCTTTGAACAAATAAATATAGATGTTTTAGCATCGGGTGTTAAGGGTGCGAAAGACCCAACTAAAAAGAATATCACGAAGAGCCTTGATAACCTGAGTGGTAAAACAGATGCAGACTTGGTTTTTATATTTTTTTCTGGTCATGGCTCCCAAGTATTTGCATCTGAGACTGCTGGTAATACGGAGCCTGATGGACTGGATGAGGTGTTTTTGCCAATGGACGTTGAGCCGAGTTTAAATAAACCAAAGAATTACTTATCAGATGATGAAATAGGTGCTTTTTTAAAAAGCATTGCGAAGAACGCAAAGCATGTATTAGTTTTATTTGATTCATGCCATTCAGGTACGGCCACTAGAGGTCCAGATGAGGTATACCGTTCTGAACCTGCTCAAGGTTTGGTGACATCAAAGGATGTACAAGAGAAACTAAAAAAACTGATAGAAGATAGTAAAGGGAAAAGTGCTCAGGTTTCAAATGTAGCGGTAGCTGATAATTTAGTGGCTATTTTTGCAACAAAAGCTGATCAGTTAGAGCCAGAAAGTATGAGGCTTAATGTTGAAATAGACGGAGTAACTGACTCATTCCAGCTTGGGCAATTAACATATAACTTCATACAAGCAGTTAAGGATGAAAGAGCCATCACATATTCCGACTTAGAATCTATTATGAAAGAGCTATATATCAAAGATGAGAGTGTACGAAATATTGATGCAAGACCGTTGCCTGACCCAGGCTTTGAGGGGGAGTTGTCACAAAAGATTTTCGGGGGCTAGTGTTAAGTATACAAAGCGTTAAATACGTGTTTGTGGGGGGGATTATAGGCTTTAATTTGTTGCGTGGTTATTTATTAGCATAATCAGGTAGTAGTGAGCCAATGATTATCAGCAGTAGGTTCTTAGAAGTACTTATTTCGGGTTCTGACATGGTTATTCTTTATTAAGTGCGTATTTTAAACGATGAAAGATGTTCTGACCGAATGAACCGGACACTTTAATAAGAGAAATGCCTGTCAATTATTGGAGTGTCATCATGGGACTGATCCGCCCCAGTATGAACAGAACACCTGATTAAGCGACTGATTTCTTTTCGTAGTTTTCAGGGCTGAGATAGCCCAATGCACTGTGCCGTCTTTGGCGGTTGTAATCAACTTCAATGTATTCAAAAACAGCCTGACGTATTTGCTCTCGATTTCTTATTGGCTCATCGTGAATGGCTTCGACCTTGAGCGAGTGGAAGAAACTTTCCACACAAGCATTATCCCCGCAATTTCCTTTGCGGCTCATGCTCTGTCTCAACTGATGCTGATCTACAAGCTCGCGATAAGCCGTGGAGCAATACTGGCTGCCTCTATCACTATGTAGAATCCACGCCCTGGGAAGCCTCGCCGCCATAACGCCATTTGCAGCGCATCACACACCAACGTTGCCGTCATCCTAGAACTCATTGACCAGCCAATCACCGATTGCGAGTATAGGTCGATAATCACCGCCAAGTACAGCCAGCCTTCGCTGGTGTACAAGTAGGTAATATCACCGGCCCATTTCTGATTCGCTTTGTCAGCGCTAAAGTCGCGAGCCAACAAGATGGGTGAGATGGATAAATTGTGATGGCTGTCGGTCGTCACTCTAAACTTGCGTGCCGCTTTGGCCACAAGATCTTGGCGCTTCATACTGTTGCCGATGGTTTTGATATTGTGGAAGGTCAGGTCGTGTTGAGAAGGGTTTTTGCATTACATATTTTAACAATATTCAGGTCATAATATTTGAGTTATGCTGAGGTCTCTAGTTAATACTGAATAATTTAGCTTTATGGAGAAGAAAGTGTCTAGATCATATAAGAAAACACCGATTACAGGCGTATTGAAGGCTGTGCAATCGGAGAAAATGGATAAAAAGAGATGGCATAGGAAGTGGCGTAGAGTAGAACGCGAAAACTTAGCTCAAGAAGATGATTTTGATTTTTACCAGACTGTACTTCATAAAGAAGTAAGTGATCCTTGGCTTTTTGGTAAAGATGGTAAGTATTGGTGTGGAAGTGAATCGGGTACTAATGAATACTTACGTTGCATGAGAAAATAAATGCTAGGTAACGATGAAAATTAAAAATAAATTTAAGTACTATTGTGTAATATTCTTACTATCAATGCAGATATTGTTGGTTGGTTGTGAAACTCTAACTCCATTACATTATGCGGTAATAGACTCAGATATTGAACAAGCTGACTTTTTAATTAAATCAGGTGCGGATATTGATGCTTTCGATAAGCATCAATTAACTCCGTTACATTATGCGGTAAAAAACTCAGACATTGAGACAGCTGAGTTTTTATTAAAATCAGGTGCGGATGTTACTAAGACATCAAAAGATCCTAAGTATGGGTCTATTGAAGCAATATGGAAGAAAAAATTTCTTGAGCCTAAATATATTAAAGATAATACAGTATTGCATCGAGCTGTTGAATTAAATTCAAATGTTTCAATAGACTTCATTGAACTCTTTGTAAAAGCTGGTATCGATATTGATAGTCTCCTAGTAATTCCAGAGTTTTTGATGATTATGGAATATCCAGCAATAACATTAGCTGCTCGCAATGGAAATTTAAAAATCGTAAAAAAACTGCATGAATTAGGTGCAAAGCTAAATATTGAAACATCAGGTTTTTTAGTTTTTGTAAAAGAGCCCTTAGATGCATCAACTGAAGAAGGTCATGAAGAAATAATAAAATATTTATTATTACATGGTGCTAAACCTTTATAAAAATACAGTTGGAAGAGATGATTTTAACTTGCTTTGAAAAACAGCACCGCTCAAGCAATAGAAAGTTGCTGTGATGTGCTGCTATGGCTAGTACCACCGTTGGATAAATACAAGGTTGTGGCTGACGAAAGAAGTGCTGATACGCTACTGGAACTGGCTGAGCGGATGGAAATGAAATCGTTGAGTTTGCTTCTTGAATAAGTGCCTTCTGTGAATGTTATGAGCGAAGATTTGTGGCGGAGATATGTATGGCATATGGCGATACTTGTATGGATTTTTGCGGTTGGTTTTTACTTAGAAAGTAAGCTGCCGATTAAAGTTGCTAATGTAGCAAGCCAATAAAAAAGAAAAGGCCAATTCACCAAAGGGGTTGGTAGTAACTGAGCCGTTAAATACAGCAGATGATTCAGGGGGAGCACTATTATTAGAGCAGGAAAAGGGCGCGGGGCCAGCGGTTACCATTTTTTGGCTCGACCCTGTTGCTGATAGAGGTTGGTTGAAACAGCGTTTGTATGGTTGTGGTGTTCGCTTAGCCCGCTTTGATGGGGCTGGGTTAATGTCGATAGAAAAAAGCGCCTATGCCCTCAGTGATTTTATACGACCTGTTGAAGTAACGTTAAGTAGCCTTGAGTAAAAGAAAATAAAAGAGTTAATGGGGAAAGGGCGTGTGGTACGTGTATTCCCACGTTATTTAGATGAACGAATGCTGGCAAACCTTAATAGTCTTGCAGACGGTGAGCTTAAAAAAAGAAAGAAGGTTAGTTATTACGCTAGAAAAGGCGGTAGTTTGTATGCCATGTCTATTATTATAGATGGTTCTATTTTCAAAAAAGAGCTCGAACTTTTGCCGGTAAATGGTTGTGGTAGAACGTTCTAGTCAGAACGATTAATTACGTTAATTAATGTTAGGCTTTAAAAAAGCACGCTTAAGTTATTCATAGGATAATTTGTAACTATATAGATTAAGGAGAAAGAAATGTTCAAAAGCTTTAAATCACAATCTTGGTTAGTCTTATTATTAATGGCGCTATTTGTTTCGGCGGCTGGTGCAGCTGACCGGCCTAATACCTTAATTATGATAGAACAAGCGCAAGAGTACCTCCAACGGTTGGGGTACAAAGTAAGCCAAAGCGGTGAACTAGACAAACGTACTCAAGGCGCCATTAGCCACTATGAAAACAGACAAAAGCTCATCCAAACCGGCGAAGTAGACCAAGTCCTCCTCAACCACCTAAGGGATAACTACAACCAACAAGACCAAACCGCCTGGAACAAAGCGAAAACAAAAGACAGCGAACAAAGCTACCGGCAGTACCAAAAAAGCCACCCCAGCGGCAAGCATACAAAAGAAGTCGCCCGGAGACTCAACGATATAAAGGCGCAGCAACAAGAGCAAGCCAAAGCCATCGGCAAAATGATCCCCATCCCCTCAGGCAGTTTTAACATGGGCTCAAACAATGGCGATGCGCATGAAAAGCCCATCCACCGGGTTAACATCAAAAGCTTCAACATGGGTCAAACCGAAGTCACCTTTGCGCAGTGGGATGCCTGTGTTGCCGCAAGAGGCTGTTCACACAAGCCAAAAGATGAAGGCTGGGGACGAGGCAATCGCCCCGTGACCAATGTGAGCTACAACGACATCACCCAACAATATATCCCGTGGTTAAACAAAGTAACGGGTAAAACATACCGCCTACCCACCGAAGCGGAATGGGAATACGCCGCGCGAGCAGGGAGTACCACTGAATACAGCTGGGGAAATGACATTGGTCGCAGTCAGGCCAATTGTCATGGTTGTGGCAGCTTGTGGGGCCACGATAGAACAGCCCCGGTTAAATCTTTCCCCGCTAACGCCTTTGGCCTCTATGACATGCACGGCAACGTGTGGGAATGGACAGAGGATTGTTATAACTATGGTTATCGGGGAGCCCCGACTACTGGTCGTGCCTGGGATAGTGGCATCTGCGCGGATCGCGTTTTGCGCGGCGGCTCCTGGATCGATATTCCGACCTACTTGCGTTCGGCTTTCCGTGATTGGGATACCGCGTCTAGTCGCGACTTCTCTTACGGCTTCCGTCTTGTCCAGGGTCTTTGAGCCTTTGTACTTTGTGCTCTTTCCCTTTGCTCGCCCCCTTCGGCTCTGCTCAGGGACCAGGGCGGATCGGTGTTGCGGTGTGGTTTGTTGCCTACCCGCGCCCCGCGCGGCATGAGGTGTTTGGCGGGTGTAGCGCGCTAGCGCTTTTTTATAAATAAGGTTGAGGGTTAATGGGTTTGCGTCACAGAGCTTTGTTGAGCTTAGGTTTTTACATGAGCTGTTAAGGTCTGTGATAAATATGCAAAAGGGGTGGGTGGCTTGCTCAATCAAAAACAGGCCTAAGCCGTGCCTGTTTTTGATTGAGCAATATTGGATTGCAAAATTTACAATTAAAGCGTTTTACATTAACAACAACCGCAATGAGGGATTTACGATGCGTCATTTAGTCAGTAAAAGTTTACTTGTTTTTATGCTAGTGGGCTCTGGTTTGGGTTGTACACTGCAGGTAAACGATAAACCCGCAAAAATGCTGGGTCTCCAAAAACTTACCGGCAAGATGGTCGCCATCCCCGGCGGTAGCTTCCAGATGGGTTCGAGCAGTGGTGGCATTGACGAAAACCCCGTCCATCGCGTCACCGTCCCCGCTTTCAAGATGGGCGAAACCGAAGTCACCTTCGCCCAATGGGATGCCTGTGTTAGTGCCGGTGGCTGTAGTCATAGCCCCAAAGATGAAGGTTGGGGTCGCGGCAATCGCCCGGTGGTTAACGTCAGTTACGACGACATCACCGAAGAATACATCCCCTGGTTAAACCAAATAACCGGACAGACCTATCGCCTCCCCAGCGAAGCCGAATGGGAATATGCCGCTCGAGCAGGCACCACCACAAAATACAACTGGGGAAATGACATTGGTCGCAATCAGGCCAATTGTGATGGTTGTGGCAGCGGGTGGGACAACGAAAAAACAGTCCCGGTTAAATCCTTTAGCGCTAACGCTTATGGACTTTACGACATGCACGGCAATGTTTATGAGTGGACACAAGATTGCGTGAACGACAGCTACAGTGGTGCCCCCAGCAACGGAAAAGCCTGGCAGCGCGCTGATTGCGAGTATCGCGTGTTGCGCGGCGGGTCCTGGCGCACCGTACCGCATTACTTGCGTTCGGCGTTCCGTGACTGGAATTCGTCTTCTAGCCGCTCCAACGATAGCGGCTTTCGTCTTGTCCAGGGTTTTTGACCCTTTTACCTCTTATGTACAGGGCGTACGGTATGGCGCGAGCGCATGGATGCGCAGGCGCGGAGTCTTTTACTCTTTGTCAGTCCCCTTCAGCTCCGCTCATGGACTGCGGCGGTATGGTGTTTGGATGGGTGTAGCGCGTTAGCGCTTTTTTAAAATGAGGGTGAGGATTAATGGGTTTGCGTCACAGGCGTTTGTTGAGTTTAGGGTTTTAAATAAACGGTTAAGGACTGTGATAAATATTAAAAAAGGGTGGATGGCTTATTCGATGAAAAAACAGGCCTAAGCTGTGCCTGTTTTTGATTGAGCAATATTGGATTGCAAAATTTACTAGTAAAGCGTTTTACATTAACAATAAGCGCAATAAGCGCAATGAGGGATTTACGATGCGTCATTTAGTCAGTAAAAGTTTACTTATTTTTATGCTAGCGGGTTTGGGTTTTGCACTGCAGGTAAACGCCAAATCCGCCAAAATTACAGGTTTTGAAAGACTTGCCGGCAAGATGGTCGCCATCCCCGGGGGGAGCTTCCAGATGGGTTCGAACAGTGGTTTCGATGACGAAAAACCAGTCCATCGCGTCACCGTCCCCGCTTTCAAGATGAGCGAAACCGAAGTCACCTTCGCCCAATGGGATGCCTGTGTTAGTGCCGGGGGCTGCGGTCACGACCCCGATGACGAAGGCTGGGGCCGGGGCAATCGCCCGGTGATTAGAGTCAGCTACGAAGACATCACCCAACAATTTATCCCCTGGCTCAATAAAGCCACGGGAAAAACCTTCAGGCTGCCCAGCGAAGCGGAATGGGAATATGCCGCTCGAGGGGGCAGCACCAGTAAATACAACTGGGGTAACAGCATTAGCTGTTCAAAAGCCCAATACGATGGAGGAAAAAGCTCCGCTTGTTATTTCTTGCCCGGCGGTGACTACCGGGGTACAGCAAAGGTAAAGTCCTATCGGCCTAATATCTACGGTCTTTACGACATGCACGGCAACGTGTGGGAATGGACAGAGGATTGCTGGAGCGGCAGCTATAATGATACCCCCGTCAACGGGAGTGCCTGGCAGCGTGCTGATTGCGCGAAGCGCGTGTTGCGCGGTGGCTCCTGGAGCAATGTACCGCCCTCTTTGCGTTCGGCTTCCCGTGAGAGCAATACCGCGACTGCTCGCTACTTCAATCACGGCTTCCGTCTTGTCCAGGGTCTTTGAGCCTTTGTACTTTGTGCTCTTTCCCTTTGCCCGCCCCCTTCGGCTCTGTTCAGGGACCAGGGCGGTACGGTGTTGCGGTGTGGTTTGTTGCCCGCGCCCCGCGCGGCATGAAGAACTTTGGGCGGGTGTAGCGCGCCAGCGCTTTTTTTAAATGAGGATGAGGGTTAATGGGTTTGCGTCACAGGGCTTTGTTGAGCTTAGGGTTTTACATGAGCTGTTAAGGACTGTGATAAATATTAAAAAGGGGTGGATGGCTTATTCGATGAAAAAACAGACCTAAGCTGTGCCTGTTTTTGATTGAGCAATATTGGATTGCAAAATTTACAATTAAAGCGTTTTACATTAACAACAACCGCAATGAGGAATTTACGATGCGTCATTTAGTCAGTAAAAGTTTACTTGTTTTTATGCTGGTGGGCTCGGGTGTGGCCTTGGGTTGTACACAGCGGGCAAGCGATCAATCAACTCGTAAGAATACTGGGTCTCGGAAGATTTACCGGCAATATGATCCCTATCCCCGGCGGTAGCTTCCAGATGGGCGTGAACAGTGGTGAAAGTGACGAAAACCCCGTCCACTCCGTCACCGTCCCCGCTTTCAAAATGAGCCAAATAGAAGTCACCTTTGAGCAATGGGATACCTGTGTCATTACTGGTGGCTGTTCACACAGACCAAAGGATAGGGGTTGGGGCCGTGCGGCCGCCCGGTGATCAACGTCAGTTACGACGATATTACCCAGCAATACATCCCCTGGTTAAACCAAATAACCGGACAGACCTATCGCCTTCCCAGTGAAGCCGAATGGGAATATGCCGCTCGAGCAGGGAGTACCACAAAATACAGCTGGGGAAATGACATTGGTCGCAATCAGGCCAATTGTGATGGCTGTGGCAGCGAGTGGGACAATGAAAAAACAGTCCGGGTTAAATCGTTCGCTGCTAATCGTTTTGGTCTTTACGATATGCACGGCAATGTATGGGAATGGACACAAGATTGTTGGAACGACAGTTATATTGCTGCCCCCACCGACGGCAGTAGCACGAGCCGGCAGTAGCACGGCGTTTAGCACCGGTAATTGCATTAACACTAGCCAAGCTGACTACGATGGTAATTACGACTGAAATAACTGTGGTGCTAAAACGGTGCACCGAGTAATGGTAAGGCATGGCTCGGTTTTTTTTAAGGCCTAAGAAATGAAAGAGAATACTGCTCAAGCAGTAGAAAGTTGTCATGATGTGCTGCTATGGCCAGCATTGGCGCAATAGGCCCTTCGTCTTTTCATTTAAGCCTCGCTACCACGACTATACGGATGCAGGTGGTAGAGCAATGCTGGATGCAATTACCGAGGAGCTATAGGGTTTGCTCGTTCTCTTTTAATAATGGTTTAATGAGTTATCAATAAACCATATACTACTTGGCGCCCTGCGTTTTAAAAAAAGTGGCTTGGATTAAAAGCAGGGTATATAAAAGTTATGCCGAAAGATGCCTGGCCACTAAGAAAAGAGAGATTGAATAAATGTTGAAATTTATAGCCCTGATTACGGTACTTCTCTTATTAAAGGGTTGCGTCATCCCTGCTTGTGCTTGCCTCCCTGATTCAGGGACAGAAGAGGCTATATTGATAGACAGCTGATAGCGGTTATTATGCGCCTTTTGGCAAAGAAGCAACTTCAATCATCAATAAATAAAGAACTGGATATGATATGAAAACGATTATAGCTATTTTAGTCTTCACTCTATTTACAACTACAAGCTACAGTGGAGAGAACACAGGGTCTTTAAATATGTCCTGCCAGGATTTTAGCTCGAGCGATGTGGAAATCTTGGTTCAGCCATATCTTGATGAAATGCTTCATACTGCTCTAATCATGCAGGCACAAAGCTCTAATTACAGTACGTCTGCAGCTGCGAGTCAGGCCATGGATAAGAGCCTCCCCGATGTAGTGAAACGTATTTTACAATCAATAATTAAAGCGAATTGTTAAAAAGTGGTATGAAAAATAATTCCATAACTATGGATTAAAATTTTGAATATAAAATCAGTATTTTTTGTCTATGTTGGTTTGTTGTCTATTGCATTAACGCATGCGTCGCCAACATCTAGCGACTTTACCCGTTGTAATAAAAAGGCTGTGGCTATAATTGAAATTTGTTTGCGTCATAATGAAGATAACTGCTGGTTACGGTCAGAAATGGATTACAAGTCGTGCCGAAAAGATGTGATTCGTTCTCATCAGTATTATCATAATAGAAAAAAAGCCGCAAAAATTCAGCGTGATATTCAAGACGCAAAGAATATGAGTACTAATGGGGAATAATTGCATGGCGTTTTGTAGGAAATAATGAATTTATTTATTGATATAGATGGTGTTCTGCTTGGAAAGTCTCCTGATACAAAGCAACCTTGTTTAGCTTGTTCGGCTGAAGATTTTTTAAGATTTTGCCTTGAGACCTTTGATTGTTATTGGCTTACTACACACTGCAAGGGTGATGCGAGTACTGCTGTTGATTATTTAAGGCCTTACGCGGATGACAAATTCATTGCGTTAGCTGAAAAGGTAAAAGCTACAAACTTTAAAACATTCAAAACCGAAGCTCTATTTGGAGACTTCTTTTGGATTGATGATCAGCCTACCGCTTATGAAATTCAATATTTAGATGAAAATGATTGGCTTCAGTATTGGATTCAAGTTAATACAAGAAAAGACATTAACGAGCTTTCATCGGCGCTAAGCTTTTTGAAGAGTATCCCTAAAGATTAAATTTTCAGGAGGAAACCAGACCTATGTTGTTTGTACCCTCTTGTTCTGTATAAGCACATTTATGGCAGCTGTATTCTGCCTTTGCTAAAAAGACAGGGATAGCACATGAAGTTATCCATACCAAAGCCCCGCGAGCTCGCGGTGTCTTTCATGTTCAGAACGTCAATGCTTACGGCAGCCGCTTGAAAACATGGATGAATCGTTCTAATGGTGTGGCCACCAAGTATTTAGGGGGTTATTTGGGGTGGCGATTGCTACTAGAGCGTTACCAATCAGTGATTACACCTGAACTATGCTTGCTTGAAGCGGTTGGCCGAGTGTCGGAACAGCTCTCTAGGACATCGCCTTTTTTTTCTATGTACCTAGTTCTTTTCATGTATAAAGCTTGGTTTTTCGTGTTTTATTTCAATGAGGTATTAAATAGAGCGCTTTAGCCTTATACTTATAGGCTTTATGTTGCTGGTTTTGTTGATTCAATGAAGCGGTGCGGTTTTTGTCA
>Ga0209081_1001890_pt1 | contig 12331 bp, 9 predicted proteins | sample GOMGulsemesocosm_4_FD_184636 | JGI IMG/M metagenome (GOLD analysis project Ga0209081, IMG submission 184636) | Methane-oxidizing microbial communities from mesocosms in the Gulf of Mexico - GOM15B Gulf of Mexico (SPAdes) (version 2) | ecosystem: Environmental > Aquatic > Marine > Cold seeps... | reverse complement strand
AGTTAAAATTAAAATCCATGCCGCAGGCGTAAACCCGATTGATACCAAAGTACGTAGCATGGCGATGTTTTACCCAGATAATTTACCTGCGGTTTTAGGCTGTGATTTGGCAGGCGAAGTCATTGAAGTAGGGGGTGAGGTAACTAGCTTCAAAGTAGGTGATAAGGTTTGGGCTTGTCATGGCGGTTTAGGGGCAGATCAAGGAAATTATGCACAGACAACAGTGATTGATTCACGATTCTTATCGGCAATGCCTACGTCAGTTGACTATAGTACTGCGGCAGCTGGGCCATTAGTGTTAATTACTGCGTGGGGTGCATTATTTGAACGCGGACGTTTACAAGCTGGTGAAACTGTTTTAATTCATGCGGGCGCAGGTGGCGTTGGTCATGTAGCGATTCAATTGGCTAAAATCAAGGGCGCGCGAGTTATTACAACGGTCAGTACTGCAGAAAAATCAGCCTGGGTTAAATCTTTAGGCGCTGATGAGGTTATTTTATACACTGAAGAAAATGTGCAAGAGCGTGTTAATCAAATAACGCAAGGACGTGGTGTAGATTTAAGTTTTGATACGGTCGGTGCAGATGTATTTACACAAAGTATCCCGATAACCGCCTGTTTTGGTCGTATGGTTACTTTATTGGCACTTGATGGAGTGGATTTATCAGACGCTCGATTACGTAATTTAACCATTAGTTTTGAGTTGATGCTATTGCCTATGTTGCGCCAAGTAGAAGGTGCAAGAGAAAAACATATTGATATATTGAATGCTTGCGCCAAGTATATTGACGATAAAAAATTGAGCATTGAAGTGGCAAAAGTTTTACCGTTAGAGCAAGCGGCTATCGCGCACCAATTAATTGAAGCAGGGCACGCAACGGGGAAGTATGTATTAGATTGTAAATTAATATAAAGGATTAGATTTTTTCTGTTGCACCGTTAATAGTAAAAGAGCTATAAAATGCACCAGTAGAATCGTAATAATCATATTGAATGATGATCTCTTGTTCTAATAAATCATTGATTTTATCCATGTCATCACAGATGGAGGTGATGGCTGTTTCCCTTCCTGCCGCCGCAAGTGCTGCCGCTTGAGCATTGTTTTTAGTCACCGGCATTTCGGTTCTGTAAATGATAGTTCTGCCTTTAGAGCTGACCTCGGTAATCATGACGCCATTGGCGTAAATAAAGGGTAAAAAAGCTTGTGTACCATCGGCAATATAACTTGCGATGCTTTCAGGCGATAGGGAATTACTATTAAAACTGAGTAGCGAAGACGCCACGGACATTGTGACGTGTTGAAAGACGCCGCTGCTCATTTTTTTTAAGTCTGATTGCACTAGATTATTCAAGTATTTTAAAGAGACTTTATTTTGTGATTTACTCAAATTAGCTTCAGTGATGGCTGCATCGTAGGAGTAAATTTCTGATTGGCATGAGCGAATATTGGTATTTGCAGGTTTTTTTATTTTGTAAAAGCTGGGAGAGGAAGGTAGTTGCTCTAATGTAAAGTCTGAGCTGTCGGCATTGGCTAGCTTTAGCGTGCTAATGCTTAATAATGTAAAGATGATGAGATATATCTGCATATGTATTTCCTGTCATAAGAACTCAGTATGATAAACGTGATTTTTAATGCGTCAAGTGTCTGTTGCAAGGAATGAGAGCTATACTTAAATTAAATAATTACGATGAACGGCCGCTATGCTTGTAATGCAGTGAGTGAGTTAATCAATTCGATTTTTAGGGCAAGATTATGAAACGTTATTTTATGATAGGGATGTTGGTTATTATTGTAGGGCTTATTGGAACAGTGAGTGTTATGGCGGTAGTCGATATATTACAAGGGCAATCTGATGGAAAAGCATATGCTAAAACTCATAATCAGTTAGCTTGTGTTAGAAAAGTAACCACAGGAAACCGAGTATGTACTGAATTCTCGTGTTTTTTAAAAAATCGGTTTTTTTATCAAAGTTGCATGGCAAATGCTAGACCTTCCTCAACATTGTGTGACGGTATTCCTAAAGTAATTAATTTATTTCACTTTCAAGCTTGGAAAAATAAAAAATGTAAGGCATTAAAACGCACGGATAGAATGTGTGATTATATTTGGCAAAAAGCAAGAAATACCTGCAAAAAAGCAGAGAAAAAATAAATTTATATTTTGCTGGTTTTTGTATGCAGCCAAATCCATACGCGATAAAGCAGTGCTAATATCACAGCACTAGATGCACCGGAAATAAAGGCTTGGTTTTGTTTTATTAAGAGTTGTAGCTGATTAATGATTGATTGATCAGCTTCTTTATAAAGTAAGCCACTGCCTAAAATTAAAACAAAATAACCAAAACTACGTTTTAATGCATTGGAGGGAACGATAGTCGCTAATTTTGAACCTGCAAAACTGCCTAGAATGGCTAAGCAACTGATGATTATAGTCAGCTCGATATCAATCGCAATATGACCATAATGCCCCGCTAAAGCAGCAGAACTTTGCAGAAAAATAATAAACAGTGATGTCCCGATAGCTGCATGTACAGGTAGCCTTGCTAAGTGCATGAGTGCGGGAACCAGTAGAAATCCACCGCCGACTCCAACAAGCCCTGTGATGATACCTAAAAAGAAACCATCTAGCAGAACAGCAAGTACAGGTAATTCTTTAGGGCAAAAAGAATGATTCTCTATTTCAGCCTCTGTGCTAATCGGTGCTTTCTTAAAAAGCATGGATAAAGAGGCGGCGAGCATAACCAATGCTAATAAAATAAGTAATAAGGCATCTGGGATATAAGCGCTTAGGCGGCCGCCTGAAAAAGCACCCAGCATGCCAGCAGAGCCAAAAATAGCGCCAGTTTTCCAGCAAACATGTTTTTTTGATGCGTGAGTGATCGTGGCAATTAAACTAGTGGAGCCAACCACAAATAATGAGGTGATAATGGCGCTTTTAGTCGGAATGTCAGCTAAATAAACCAAGACGGGTACGGTTAAAATAGAGCCGCCACCGCCTAATAGACCGAGTAATACGCCAATAATAATCGCTAAAAAGCTGACTAATAACATCGATTTATCCTTGCCTTGTTAAGTTGCCACAAGCTTGGTTGGCGGGTAAGGCTTCGTCTATATATTTGGGATAAGGTAAATCAAGGTTTTGCATAATGCCAATAAAATCCTGTTTGGATTTATTTGAACCTAAGCGTGAATTGAGTGATTTTTCTTGAGCGATAGATGAAACGCGATGGCCCGTATAATCATGTCCAGGATAAACTAAGGTGTCATCAGCTAGTGTAAATAGCTTGTTATGAACACTGTTGTATAAAGTACTTGAGTCACCTTGCTGAAAATCGGTACGGCCACAGCCGTTGATTAATAAACTATCACCGGTAAAAACGCGATCATCCACCACATAACTAACGCAGCCACTGGTATGTCCGGGCGTATGCAATACTTTTATCAAAAGAGAACCGACTTGTAATTCAATATTATCAGTCACTAACAAATCTGCACATAATGCACCTGCATCTCTATGAACCACACTTTTACTATTTAGTTTGTCGCGTAATAAGCTTGCTGCGGTCACGTGATCAGCATGTACGTGAGTTTCTAAAGTGAAAGTGAGTGTTAGTTCTAGGTTATTAAGTAATTGAATATAATTTTCAAGCTGACTAGCAACCGTATCAATTAGTATCGCTTTTTTGGTTTTTTCACAGGCGAGAAGATAAGTATAGGTATAGGTATCTGTATCAAATAATTGTTTGAAAATCATTGGGCGCTATCCTTTGTTAACAGGTGATTTTTTACATTATATAGACAATTCAGGAAAAAATATTTGAATATAATTGTGTGCTAAAAATTAGAATAAAAGATGCTAAAATATTCAGCATAAATTCGATTAATAGGGAGTTGCAGCATGCTAAATAAAGTTACATTAATAGGGAATTTAGGCGCCGACCCAGAAGTGCGCTATATGCCAACGGGGGGAGCCGTTACTAATATCAGTTTAGCAACAACATTTCGCTGGAAAGATAAACAATCTGGTGAGCGTAAAGACAATACTGAATGGCATCGTGTGGTATTTTTTAACCGTCTAGCTGAAGTGGTTGGTGAATATTTAAGAAAAGGTAGCCAAGTTTATGTAGAAGGCCGCCTACAAACACGAAAGTGGAAAGATAAAGACGGAGTCGATCGTTACTCAACAGAAATTGTTGCGACAGAAATGCAAATGCTGGGTAGTCGTAGTGGGGGAACGGCTCCTTTAGGAAATACAGCAACCGAAACTCCTTCTCATAGCAATAATAGTCCTTCAGCTAGTCCTAGCCCAGCAAAATCAACGGCATCGCCTGCTATGCCTAGCTCTCCACCGCCTGCGGCTTATGAAGATTTTGATGATGACATTCCATTCTAGAGGACACATAAATAGAAAGTGAGCGATTAGTCTTTATTAAATTTTCTACTGGTTTTTTGCATCCAGTCTTCTTCACGATAGGAAGGCTGGAAAAATGGAATGCAATAATTATTGGAACAATTAAATTTAGCCTGAACTAAGTTAGTTCAGAATTTTTTATACTGATATAACCATTGTTTAGTAGGTAGGAGCAAATATTGAAGAATCTTTCACATCGTCGCTTAATGAGTGGTTTATTTACTTTTTTGATTATTTCAGCGAGCCATGCTGAAGATCGGTCAGCATGGTTGAAAAATGAACCGATTACGCCTATCATGCCGGCAGATGGACTTGATGAAGCCAAGGTTCAGCTAGGTAAACGTCTTTTTCATGATGTTAATTTATCAGCCGATGGAACGGTATCTTGTGCGTCCTGTCATTCAATCGCTAATGGCGGAATAGATGGCTTAAAGTTAAGTGCGGGAATTAAGGGACAGCTTGGTACGCGTAATGCGCCAACTGTGTTTAATAGCAGCTTAAACTTTCGTCAATTCTGGGATGGAAGAGCAAGAAACTTAGAAGAGCAAGTGTCAGGTCCTTTAACTAACCCCATGGAAATGGCAGGTAATTGGGACGATGCTTTACGTTATATTCGGTCCAATAGTAATTATAAACAAGCGTTTATTGATAGTTATGGGGGGCAAGCAACGCAAAGCAATGTTGCGCATGCAATCGCTGAATTTGAACGCAGCTTAGTCACACCTAATGGTGATTTTGATCGTTATTTGAAAGGTGATGAAAGCGCTATTGATCAAGCAACAAAGCGTGGATATCAATTATTTCAATCATTCGGCTGTATTGCCTGCCACCAAGGAGTTGCCGTTGGCGGGAATTTTTATGAAAAAATAGGCGTTGTCATTCCTTATACTTATGAGCTTGGTGAAACGCCTGATTTAGGGCGGTATCAACTAACCTCCGACGATGAGGATAAATTTGAATTTAAAGTACCTGGTTTAAGAAATGTTGCTAGAACGGCTCCCTATTTGCATGATGGATCGATAGCGACACTGGAAGCAGTGGTCACGATAATGGCTAAGTATCAGTTAGGGCGTGAGCTTAATGAAACTGAAGTGAGTGATATTGTAAAATTTTTACAGAGTTTAAATGGAGAGCTTAATGTTCGATAGTGCTTCAGCTGTATTCGTTAAAGGACGTAATGTTGTTTTTATTCTATGTGCCTTTATATTGGCAATATTTTTATATATAAAAGGCCAGGGTATTTCTCAGGATTTGCATGAAAAAATTATTTATAGGCATTCTGCTTTAAATGATGCGAATAATTTAATTAATGAAGATGTATTAAAATTACGCATAGGACTTCAGTTAAATTATGATAGTTTAGTTGCCAATACAACAAGGCTATTTGATATTGAAATGCATTATTTTGATGGCTTAGATGAAGAAGCCATCGGTGTTCTAACAGCACCAAGAACCGTGCTAGCAAACGCTATTAATGCACGAGAGAGCATAATAGAGCATTATAAATCGCACTTAGCTATTTTGCAGAACTCAGAACTCTACTTACCTCTTCTATCGCAAGAATTTAAATCGCAACTCTATATGTATACTGACGATGCAGATTTTATAGTGGATAAGGTTAATAAAGTGTTATTAACCTTATTAGATAGTAGTTTTTTGATGCGGAGTTCAGCGCAAGATGCAATGAGAACGCTTGAGGCTGTTAGAGGTAGTGTTCCGGAAGAGTTAGTTGATAAATTCGATATGCTAATTACTCATGGGCATGTTTTATTAGAAGTGCGTGCTGAAATAAATACGCGGTTAGAGAGGAGCCTCTCTGATGAGGTAAAGCAAAGTATTGAACAATTAAAGAATAATTATCAGGTTTTTTATACGCAAAAATTGATTCAAGCGCGGTATTATCAAATGGGCTGGGTTTCCCTGACTTTATTGATGGCACTATTTATAGCGTATAGTTTATTTCGCATGTCACGCATTACCTTTGATCTACAAAATTCCCTGCGCGATACTGCTTTCCAGAAGTATGCCTTAGATCAACATGCGATTGTTTCAATTGCCGATGTAAAGGGGAATATTACCTATGCTAATGACAAATTTTGCGAAATTACGCATTACTCTCTAAAGGAGTTAATTGGCAAAAATCATCGTATTGTTAAATCAGATGAACATGATGCTGAGTTTTTCAAAGCCATGTGGAAAACCATAGCTAATGGGGAAGTGTGGCATGGTGAAATTAAAAATAATGATAAACAAGGTGGTTTTTATTGGACGCGATCAACTATTGTTCCTTTTTTAGGTGATGATGGTAAGCCTTTTCAATATATTTCTATTCGGACTGATATTACCTCTAGAAAAGCTGCTGAGGATGAAATAAAAGAGGATAGAGCCTTTTATACAACCATTACTGAAGCTTTGGCTGAAGGGGTGTATGCACAAGATGCAGAAGGGCGCTGTACTTACCTTAACCCAACGGCTGAAAGGTTATTAGGTTACAGTCTAGAAGAAATAAAAGGTAAAAAAGTACATGCACTACTGCATTATCAAGATAAAGAAGGGCAGCCTCTTGCAGTAGAAGATTGCCTTATTTCTCAATCCTTATTTGATAAGGCTGCATTTCATACCGATAGTGAGGTATTTTTTCGTAAAGACGGCAGTGAAATTCCGGTTTATTTATCGGCTGTTCCACTTTATGACAACGATGTTTTACAAGGCGGGGTCATTGCTTTTCAGGATATTACCGAGCATAAAGTACAACAAGCAGCTTTAGATGATGCGTTAAAGACAGCTGAAACTGCGGTGATTACGGCAGAGCAAGCGAATACTTCAAAAAGTTTGTTTTTGGCAAATATGAGCCATGAAATTCGCACCCCAATGAATGCGATTATTGGTATGAGTTATCTTGCTTTGCAAACTGAGTTAAACGATAAGCAAAGAAATTATATTGATAAAGTGAATAGTAGTGCGGAAGCTTTATTAAATTTAATTAATGACATTTTAGATTTCTCTAAGATTGAAGCGAATAAATTAGATATTGAACATGAACACTTTCTTTTAGATGAAGTCTTAACAGGTGTCACTGACTTACTATCACTACCTGCTAGCAAAAAAGGCTTGGAATTATTAGTTGATGTTGATCCAGAAATCCCAGCTGCGTTAATGGGTGATGCATTACGCTTGCGTCAATCAGTAGTGAATTTTGCGAATAATGCGGTTAAATTTACCGAAACAGGTGAAGTGCTTATAGGGGTTCATTTAAAAGAGAAAAAAGATCAACAAGTTACCCTTGAATTTTCAGTTAAAGATTCTGGTATTGGGATGACTGAAGAGCAGAGAAGCGGATTATTTAAGGCATTTGCTCAAGCGGATGTCTCAACCACCCGGAAATATGGAGGGACGGGCTTAGGACTTGCAATTACAGGCCAGCTCGTTGAGCTAATGGGGGGTACTGTTAGTGTTAAGAGTGAAATCGGTGTGGGCAGTGTTTTTGGTTTTACCTTGACATTTGATGTCAGTAAGCAGCAAAAAATAAAAAAAATAATGAATACGCAGGGCGGCCGAATTTTAGTGGTTGATGATAATGATGCCAGTCGTGAAATCATTGAAAAACAAGTGCTTGCGCAAGGGTTTGACGCTAAGGTTGTTAGTGGTGGTGAAGTGGCTCTGGCTTGCCTAACCAATAATGAGCATTTTGATGCCATCATTATGGACTGGAAAATGCCAGGGATGGATGGTATAGAAACCTTGCAAGCAATTAATTCATTACATTTAGCCGAAGCTCCATTTGTAATTATGGCAACAGCGTATGATAGCAATGAACTTGAAGAAGAGCTGAATACACAACATTTAGCCGCCGCTAATATTTTGACTAAGCCATTTAGCGCCTCTAGTTTATGGGATGTATTAAATAGTTGTTTGGGTACGGAAGAGGTACCTGAAGATAATCAAGTAAGTACGGAAGCGGTTATTGATTTTTCAATACTACAAGGCACACGTGTTTTACTGGTTGAAGATAATCAATTTAACCAAGAGCTAGCATTAGAGTTATTAGAAATGCAAGGCATGGTCGCTGAGCTAGCCGAAAATGGTCTTGATGCGGTTGAACGTATTGCTAAAAATCAAGCCCAAGATTTTGATATTGTATTAATGGATTGTCAAATGCCGGTTATGGATGGTTATACGGCAACGCAACAGATTAGAGCTGCATGGGGCGAGCATTTACCTATTATAGCTATGACGGCCAATGTTATGGCTGAAGATATTGTGCGGGCTGAAGAAGCAGGGATGAATGAGTACATCGCTAAGCCTATTAATGTTGATAAAATGATGTCAACCATTGCTAAATGGGCTTTAAATATTAAAGAAAAAGAGTCTTCTATGTCGTTAGTAGCTGAAGCTGGCGTCGAGAATAATGAAGCTCAAGTGAATGATGAGATGCTAGTTAGTGAGCAGCTTAATACGGAAGTCGGCTTACGTATGTTAAGTGGCAATAAAGCTTTATATATGCGTTTATTAAATCGTTTTAAAGAAAGTTTTACAAACTCTGTGAATGAGTTGCGTGGCTTACTTGAGAACCAAACTATTGAGGATGCGACGCGCTTAGCGCACACGATTAAAGGAACGTCTGCTAATATTGGTACGCTTTTATTGCAGCGTATTGCTGCAAAAATAGAACAACACTGCCATGCAAATGAACTTGAAGCCGCGACTGGCTTGTTAGATGAATTACAGGATTCTTTAACGCAGGTTATTGCTGATATAGATAGCTTTTTAGTCATGAATCAAGTTGAAGTGCAATCTAGTGATAATCAAAATAATGAAGTTTCTGAAGAGGAATTTAAGCAGCGATTACAAGTATTAAGAGATGATTTGGGAAATTATGATTCTAATTCTGAAAGTGCATTTTTAGAACTATTAAAGGCTATGAATATAGAAGAAAAGCAGCAGTTAAACCCAGTAGCAAGTGCCATTGAAAATTATGACTTTGAGCAAGCACTTGTTGAATTGAATAGTTATTATCCGGAGCAAGGATGAGTAATAAGCAACGTACAGTTATTTTAGCTGTCGATGATGCACCTGAAATTTTAGATATTATCAAAGCAACCTTAGCTGATGAGTACGATATTAAATTAGCCACACGTGGTGAAGTGGCATTGAAAATTGCTGAAAAACAGCAGCCGGATTTGATTTTATTAGATGTCATGATGCCGGGTATTGACGGCTATGAGACGTGTCGTGAGCTTAAGAAAAACCCTGCAACGGCACATATTCCAGTGATTATGGTCTCTGCGGGTTCGCAAATGAATGACGAATTGCTAGGTTTAGAGGCTGGCGCAATTGACTATATTACCAAGCCTATTTCGACGGCTATTTTGGAGGCGCGCGTAAGAAATCAAATCTCATTGATTTTTATAAGGCGCGAACTAGAAAAAGCACATAATAAAATTTCTGAAGAGCGCGTAGGTTTAGAGCAGATTGTTTATAAAATGCGCTCTAATAGTGAGTTTGATAATAGGCAAGTACGCTATTCAAGCAAGTCCGCAGAAATTAATAGTGGTGATCTAGTTTTATCGGCTTTTACACCTAAAGGGGAACAATATGTTCTGGTTACGGACTTTACGGGGCACGGCCTGCCAGCGGCGATAGGTAGCCCATTAGTGACTTATATTTTTTATGCACGTAGTAAAGAAAATACCCCCCTCGCTAATATTATTACTGAAATTAATTCTATATTAAAAGGCTTATTACCCACACATATTTTTATGGGCTTGATTGGCGTATCGCTTTCTACTGATAGAAGGCAAGCGCAATTGTGGAATTATGGGATGGAAGATATATTAATTCATAACCCAGATAATACCTGGACTGAATTGGCTTCAAAAAACATAGCCTTGGGTATCTTGCCTGAAATAGATAAAGTCGCGCACTACGAAATTCCTTTTCAGGATAGGCAATTTATTTATTTGTTAACCGATGGTATAACAGAAGCGTTTGATGTAGAAAATAGTGCGGATATGTTTGGTGTAGAGCGTTTAAAATCAGCTTTAATTGAGAATAAAGCGCAAGGAAAGTCTTTAGATGAGTTAGTAAAATGTATTACTTTATTTGCTAAGTCACCCGATGATTTTGATGATATGACCTTATTAGAACTTAGCTAATATAATAATTATGAATAATTCAGCCAGTCATGAGAGTTTACAAACCGTATTAGTTGTTGATGATACTTTAGCTAATATTGATATTTTAAAAGAAGTGCTCGCACCCACTTATGCGATTAAAATTGCCACGAATGGCGAATTGGCTTTAAAAATTATCGCAAAGCAAACGCCTGATATTATTTTATTAGATGTCATGATGCCGGATATGGATGGGCATGAGGTGTGTAAATATTTAAAGTCTAATATTAAAACTGCAAATATTCCAATTATTTTTGTGACTGCAATGGCAGAAGCTCATGATGAACAAATCGGGTTTGATTTAGGTGCGGTTGATTACATTACTAAACCTATTAAGCCAGCGATAGTGATGGCACGCGTTAAAGCGCAACTAGCCTTAGCTGATCAACATCATGCCTGTGAATTAATGGTGCAACGTAGAACTGATGAGTTAGCAAAAAGTCAAAAAGATGCGATTACCATGTTAGGTAAAGCGGGACATTACAATGACAAAGATACGGGGGTACATATTTGGCGCATGGCTGAATATGCGTCTGCATTAGCTAGGGCCGCACAATGGCCTGTTGAGCGCTCTAAATTATTAGAGTTGGCTGCCCCAATGCATGATACGGGTAAAATTGGTATTCCCGACTCTATTTTAAAAGCACCCAGAAAATTGACTGCTGATGAATGGGAAATTATGAAAACACATGCTGAAATTGGTTTTGGTATTTTGGCGGTGAGTGATACCCCTTTATTTCAATTAGCGGCTGAAGTCGCTTATGGGCATCATGAAAAATGGGATGGTAGTGGCTATCCACAAGGATTAAAAGCTGAGGCCATTCCTGAGGCGGCAAGAATTGTAATGATTGCGGATGTGTTTGATGCTTTGACTATGTCGCGCCCTTATAAAGATGAATGGCATAGTGATAAAGCGTTTGATATTTTGCAGCAAGATTCAGGTACGCATTTTGATAAACGTCTGGTTGATTTATTTATCTCTATTAAAGATGAGATTTTACAAATTAAAGCCTATTGGGATGAAAAGTGATGAAGTTGAAATCTAAAATAATACAGTTGAGCTGTCGAGTGGTTGCGCTGTTTTTTATCATCACACCGCTAGCGCATTCAGCCGCTGAATACAAAAAGATTAAAGGTGTATCGGGTGAACTACATAGCGTAGGATCGGATACCTTAGAAGTCTTGATGGAGGCTTGGAAAAAATCATTTGTAAAAATTTACCCAGCCGTTAATTTGCAGATTCAATCTCGCGGCTCATCCACAGCGCCGCGTGCGTTAATTAAGCAGACTGCAAGCTTAGCGCCTATGAGTCGAAAAATGAACTCAAGAGAAAAGGCTGCATTTCAAGAGACATTCGGTTATGAGGCGGTTGCTATTCCTGTCGCAATGGATGCTTTGGCTGTTTATGTGCATAAAGATAACCCTATTCAAGGTTTAACCTTGGCACAAGTGGATGCAATTATGTCATCTACGCGCCAGTGTGGTTATGAAACCGATATTACACAGTGGGGCCAAGTTGGTTTAACGGGAGAGTGGGTAGGCCAAGCGATCACTATCTATGGACGAAATAGCCTTTCAGGTACACACAGTTATTTTAGAAAAAAAGCCATGTGCAAAGGACGTTATAAAGAATCTGTTCAACAGCACGAAGACTCAAAAACGCTTATTAATGACATAGCATCTGATGTTCATGGTATTGGGTATTCTGGAATGGGATATAGTGTGGCAGGTGTTAAGCGGATTGCCT
>Ga0209081_1001887_pt1 | contig 12341 bp, 10 predicted proteins | sample GOMGulsemesocosm_4_FD_184636 | JGI IMG/M metagenome (GOLD analysis project Ga0209081, IMG submission 184636) | Methane-oxidizing microbial communities from mesocosms in the Gulf of Mexico - GOM15B Gulf of Mexico (SPAdes) (version 2) | ecosystem: Environmental > Aquatic > Marine > Cold seeps... | reverse complement strand
CAGCCAAAGATTGGCGGTGATTTAGCCTTATTTAAAGGCATCGCCAAATACTTAATCGAGAATAATCACACAGCGCCATCTTTTATTGAGCAATATACGCAGGGCTATGATGCGTTTTTAGCCGATATTAATGACACGTCTTGGACCGAAATTGAGAAACTCAGCGGTGTCGCTAAAGTCGATATCGAAGTCGTTGCACAGGCTTATGCGCGTTCTAAAAACGCGGTTTTTGCTTGGGGAATGGGTATGACCCATCATTTGAACGGTGTCGAAAATATTGAGTACATTGCCAATCTTGCCTTAATGCGTGGCATGATCGGCGCGCCGGGGCGTGGGTTGTTACCACTGCGCGGCCACAGCAATGTGCAAGGCATTGGCACCATCGGGGTGAAACCAGTATTGCCCGAGTATATTTTTCAAGGATTGCAGACCGAACTGAACGTCAGCTTTCCAGAAGCACCAGAAGGGTTAGATACGCTGGCGTGTTTAGAGCGAGCCGCAGAAGGTAAAATGGATGCGGCGTTAATTCTTGGCGGCAATTTATATCAGGCGACACCGAACTCGGTATGGGCGAAACAGGCGTTAGATAAGGTCGGTTTTAAAGTCTATTTAACCACCACGCTGAATGCCGGCCATGTACACGTTTGTGATAACAGCGACGCGTTAATTTTACCCGTCATGGCACGCGACGAAGAAGCTCAACCCACCACTCAAGAATCTATGTTTAATTATGTGCGGCTAAGTGATGGCGGTATTACTCGTCTGGCGCACGTGCGCTCTGAGGTTGATATCCTCACTAGTATCGCGGTAAAAACCCTGCCACCAGAACAGTTCGATATGAGTGTGTTTAAATCACATCAAAGCATTCGCGAAACCATCGCTAATGTGGTGCCGGGTATGGAAGAGCTAGCGGATATTTCTGTGGCTAAACACGAATTTCATGTGCGTAATCGTGTGATGCACACACCGGAATTTAAAACCGATAATGGCAAAGGGCAGTTTGTAGTTCATCCATTAATCGATAACAGCAAGGCCGATTATCCTTTCACCTTGATGAGCGTGCGCAGTGAAGGGCAATTTAACAGCATTATTTATGAGGAAAACGATAGCTATCGCGGCGTCGATAATCGTTGGACGGTGCTGCTGAACCCCGATGACATGAAAGCCATGGCGCTGAGTGCCGGTGATAAGATCGATGTGGCGTCTGCCCATGGAGTGATGAAATCCGTGCATGCGCAACCCTTCGACATCCCACAAGGCAATGTCATGGCTTACTACCCAGAGGCCAATGTATTGATTGGACTGGAGCGCGATAAACGCAGTCATACGCCTGCGTTTAAATCGGTGTCAGTGAAATTGGTCTATTAATTAATCGGCTCAAGCGGCGCTAGCTCAATCGGAGCAATTGGCTCTAGATCAATCGGAGTAATTGGCTCTAGATCAATCGGAGCAATTGGCTCTAGATCAATCGGAGCAATTGGATCTAGCTCAATCGGTTTAATCGGCTCTCGATCAATGGGTTTAATCGGAGCTCGATCAATCGGCTTAATCGGTTCTAAATCAATCGGTTCTATTGGTGCTAAATCAATCGGCTTAATTGGAATCTGGTTAATCGGCGCAGGATCAATCTGACCAGGCATTCCTTCTGTTTGTTCAAGGCGCTGAATAACACTATTCATTGATTCGTTATTCAATAAATTACGAATATCTCTTAACAAGGCCCCATTAACAGAATCACCGCCTAAGTGTGCATCGCTATTGGCTGAACCCTTGTCTGTTACTGAAGGCAAGGTATCGGACAAGTTACCGAATTCCATCGCTTGATTGTTTTGTGCAGTAGACGAACTTCCACTGCTGTTCTTACCGTCGCTGTCATCTTTATCGCTGTCATAGGACACGGCTTGGCTAATATCTAATGCTGGTGCAACGAAGACGATAGGAGCGTTCCCCTTAACAGCTAAGACACTACCTCCGGGTTTGGTTAAGTCTACTGTGCCGTGATCACTGGTATAGCGAAAGGCCCCACTTTTTACCCAGCGCGCAGCACGAGGACCCGGCCCCATCAAAGCCGCGTAACTCACAGGTTCGGTGGTTGCAGGGAGTTTGATCTGAGGAAAGTAAGTCGCCGCTTGTTCAGAACTCAGCATGCCGACAACGCCTGTCGTGCCTAATACGGCAATATCTGTATTAGGCTGTTTAATTTGAAAGACACCAGCTTGTCCATTGGCGATGTGCCCGGTGGAAAACTTCATCAGGCCTGCGTACTGGGTTATTTGTAAACGCCCAATATTAGTAGTTTCATCGTATTCATAAATATCCAATGAGATATCGACATCGCCTGCGAAGGTGAATACCGTTTCGTCCAATAAAATGAGCTGGAATATTTGATCATGACGGGTGCGAATATGATCACCAATTAGGATGGCAGCACCACTAACGGATGGGTATTCGATACCATCGCGCTCAATAAGTATATCGCCACGCAATCCTGCAATCACTCCGACCTGACTTGCTGCTGCGTTAATAGTACAAAAAATGGAAAGGGCGATTAGGCTCAGTGCTCTAAATAATTTCATTGTCATCATCCCCTTACCATTAAAATTCAAAACGCTTACGTAAAAGCGCCTGCCAACGGACATTGTTGTAGTCATAATTAGGAATGTTTGAATGATTACTTAAATATTCGCCTGATAAAGCGAGGGTGAAATTCTTAAACCCCAGTACGTTGGCTGCTGTTTTATTGCTAGCGCCAATCGCCATAGCATCAACAAACCAAGCAATTGGAGTTTCTAGCGTTATTGAAACTCGCACCGGCGTATCTAAGCGAACTTTACTCGGGTCCCCTGTAACGCTTTCGGCACTGCCTTTGTAGCTTATTCGAGCACCGCTGACATAGCTTGAGAGGCTATGGCCTGCGCCGAACATCCATAAATGACCAATGCTAGCGCTCCAAGCATCATATTCGTAATCTGTTGTTTCGGGAGCGTCGGTATTCTTATTGGTGTAATTAAGCCCTAGTGATAACTGTTGGCTGCTATTAAACGTTACCGAGCCGGACAGACGTGCGTATACGCGATCACCAGAATTCATCTCTGCATTCTGGCTGGCGTCGCTATTCATATAGGTATCTGAAAACCAACCACTCGAAGCTATCGCGCGATAGGTGAGTTTCTGCTCACGTAAATGCCACGAGTGACTAAGGCTCAATTGCGAGCCAACACTGCGCAGAAACGAATTACCATTTAGACGATGAAATGAGTAGTAGCCGAGTGTCGTTAGGTCTGAGCCGCCTAGATCAAAGCGCGCACCAGCGGAACTGTTGAGCGACGCGAAATCTTCATTGTCATAGTATGCTTGATTATCACGTACGTACTCTAAAGACCCCAGTAGTCGGTGGCTGCGATACTGGCCAAACTTATACGCTATATCGTATCTAGCTGTGCCTTGAGTGCCGTAATCATCGACCTTTTCGATCTTGTATGGGAATTCAAAACCATAGAAAAGAATTGTATCGCCTTCGGGCGCAGCATTACGGTTGTCATCGAAATGACCGCCTAAAGAGAAATCCAAAGATTGGTTTAAGCGTTTGTCTAATTCGTCGATTTTGCGTAGATAGTCGATAACTAAGGTTTGATTGTTTTGTGGCAGGCGAACACGGTCGACGCCTGTAAATTCTCGTTTAGCATCGCTCATCATATCGTTGTGATATAACAAACTGGCGTATAGAACTCGCACTTGCTCTTGATGTGGCTCTAACAGCAAAAGGCGTTCAACTACTGGCAGAGCGGCTTTTAGTTCGCCGCCATCAACTTTTTGCCGAAGATAACAATAATTTAGGCGGATGTTGTCGGGGTCTGCGAACACATCCGCAAACGAAACCACAGGACACGTGCTTTCCATCACCTTGGTTGGAACGTCGTTTATAGCAACAGATGGAGCAGTTTCTGAGCCACTGCCAGCATCCATCGTACGTGCCTGTTCGGCAGCAGAACCGCTCGCCCAAACAAGACCCGATAAGGCTAATATTGCGAAATAGCGCATAATAAAATCAACAATCTCAGAAGGCCCGAGTATACAGGAGGGATTTGGAATGTCAGAGACTAAATCGAACGCAGAATGCCTAAAGCGCATTGAAGCCTTTGCGCATCTAATGGATGCCCAATTCCGTATTCCTTTTACCAATATCTCCATTGGTATCGACGGACTGATCGGCTTAATACCAGGTGTTGGCGACGGCATTGCATTCTTACTGGCACTCTACCCATTGATAGAGGCGCGACGCATGGGGGCAGGTTTTGGCTTGATCGCTAAAATGCTGTTGAACATCGCCATTGATACCATCATCGGCTCGGTGCCGATATTGGGTGATATTTTTGACATTGGCTTTAAAGCGAATATACGTAATGCAAAATTGCTGCGGAAGTTCTTAGAGCTTTAGTGACAATCTTAGATGCTTAGGTTGTTGCTAATAAGGGCATATAGCATAATGACAATTCTTAATTCCGCTGGAATGATGACCAGAGGATCGCAGTAAGCGGCAGGCTAATAAAGGACTATACCCATGCCAGAAATGCTATTTGTACAAAACACCACAACGCCATCGATTCTTCTCACCGGCTTGGACGACCGTTCGGCTGATCAACTATGTCGCATAAATAACACCGCATCTGGCGCTTATTTGCAGCAAGGTAGTATTTTCTCTCTTGAGGACGATAGTCTTGCCACGAACATACGTGCTTATCTAAATTACCTTCCTGCTCCACAGCGTCAGTGTATTGGTAACCTTGCTCAAGCCTGTGGTAATGAAACGCTAGCGCTAGCCGCTTTTTTTGATCGCTATTTCAGTGATGAAAATACGCAAAAATTAAACTCTATTATCGGAGCAGCCAGCACAGCAGCGGTTGCTCGCTTAGACAACTTTGAGAAAGCCATCGTTAATTACCAGAAATCATTGAATGGACTACGTACTTTAATCGCGTCGAATAATCGCGGGCGAGGGCAAGCTGCAGCAATCCAGCAAGCCAAAGTACGCGTTCGTGAAGCTTATGCAGAATTAAAAACTCGTTATGGCATCGAATTACAAAAATTTTCACCAGAAGCGGTACGCGCTAAAAATCGCGGCACCGCATTCAGCAATGCCGAGCGCGGTATTACACTAGCAACACGAAATGCGAATTCCCCTAAAGTCGATGTACGTCTAAATATTGAAGGCCAACTTCAAGCCAGCCAATTAGCACGTATGGGCAAACTGGTGAATGGGCTTGGCAATACAGCAATTGTGGTCGATGCAGGCCTGCGTGTGGTTAAAGTTATGGATATTGAAGCCGAAGGTGGCGACTGGATGCGGGAAGGGGCCAAGCAGATGACGGGTTTTGGCTTTGGAGCAGCGGCAGGAATGTTTTTTGGTAAGATTACATTCGCAGGGGGAGCGGCTATCGCAGTACAAGCCGGTCTTACTCTGGCCGGTCCTGTAGGATGGTTAGTATTGGGAGCCATTTTTGCTACAAGTTTTACGGTTGGCTATGTAGTAGGTTCTAAAGCGGATGATCTTGGCCAGATAGCTTCAGATCGTTTACTGGAAATATTCTAGCGTGAATGTATTCGATATTTTATTAATATCTTGGGTTTTCTCATTTTTGGTTATTGCCGTTAGTTGGGTGATATTCAGCCGGTTTTCGATACCTGCAATAGATAAACGCATGGCCGAGGCTGGCGCACCAAAATCTTGCCCCATAGATATTATGGGTTTGAGAGTGTTTACGATAGCTAATGCTATTTCATTGCCTGTAGGGAATCCGCTTAATCATAGGCATGATCCCTTTATTGACGTCGATACAGTGCGGAAGTATGTAACCCCAACTGAAAAGAGGCTGGGGCTCATTCTTTCGCTTTCAATATATACATTTTTAACGTTGACGATTGTCGCCTCATTCTATATCCCGGATAAATAGTTTCTTCGATCTGCGCTATGAAGAATTCTGAAGAATTCAAGTAAATTGGAATTAAAAATTCAAGGGGTCAGAGTCGTTGATTTCTTAGAAGATAAAAGCTCTCAATATTTGCGTACTCTTTGTAGATTTTATTAATATGCAGGCTTCACTTGTTTCAAGGAAGAAACGATGGCCCGAAGACCACGACTATACCTGCCCGATTGCCCGGTACATATTATTCAACGAGGCAATAATCGCGATGCATGCTTCCGTGATGATTCTGATTACAAGGCATATCTGCATTTTATGCGTGAAGCTGCGGCACAATATGAGGTGGCTATTCACGCCTTTGTTCTCATGACAAATCATGTTCATATTTTGGCTACCCCCTCAACAGAAGAATCTGTTAGCCGTATGATGCAATCCATTGGCCGTCGTTATGTTCAGTATTTTAATCATGCCTATTCACGAACAGGTACTCTATGGGAAGGGCGCTACAAGTCGACGCTTGTCGATACAGATAATTATCTATTGACTGTGTATCGCTATATTGAGTTGAACCCTGTGCGGGCAGGAATGGTAGAACATCCGGCTGATTATCCATGGTCGAGCTATCCTTATAATGCCGCAGGTGTGGATATTAAAATGCTGACGCCACACGACGGTTATCTCGCACTTGGTAAAACATCAGTGTTGCGAGAAAGTACGTATCGAGACCTGTTTCAATCGCACATTCCCGATATGGATATAGAAGCTATTCGTCTAGCAACCAATAAATCTTGGGTATTAGGTAGTGAGAATTTTATTGAGCAGTTTGAACGTCGAGTGGGAGTTGCCGGTAAAACAGCAGGGCATGGTGGGGATCGAAAATCGAAAGCGTATAAGAAATCAACGACTCTGACCCTTTGAATCTTGACCCTTTGAATCTCTTGAATCTGAATCTATGTCAGGTGTCGCCGTGGGTCTTGGCGGGCATGAAGTACGCGGATAATTTCTACTGTATTGGTAGTGACTCTGTAAAACAGAGTATGGCTTTCAATAGGAATACTTCTGATATCAGTCAATAGTTCGGTTCGCTCAGCGCCCACCAACGGTTGTTCGGTAAGAGACCAAAAGTGCTCTTTGAGAGTTTCTAGATAACTGTCGGATTGGGCTGCTCCCCATTGCCTAAGTCCGTACTGATAAATGTCCTTAAGATCAGTCGTGGCGGCAGGCGCAATAACAAGTTGGCGTGCTGGCATCTGGCTCAGGCCTTGATGTCGTCAAACAATGAGTCTAGTGCGTCTTTTGATTCAATGGTGATGCCTGCTCCGCGATCCAGTTCATCCGTGCCTGTTCTCAGTTGCTCGCGCAGGTGAGCCAGTTTTACTTCGTGAATCCAGTCTTCGTGTGTATCCATAAAGCGCAGTGCTTCACGAATCACCTCGCTGGCGTTGTTGTATAAGCCGCTTTCAACTTTGGCTTTAACGCGAGACTCCAGTTCGGCAGTCAGGGATACATGCATAATGATCTCCAAAGGCAGATGTTTATGCAGTTTATGCTAGGTCGACATACAAAGATTGTCAATCTTTGTATGTTCGTGACTGGTGGGGGCAGACGGTTTTACACACCATTTTAATCCGTAAAACAGCAGGGTATGGTGGTGATCGGAAGTCGAAGGCGTATAAGAAATCAACGACTCTGACCCCTTGAATCGCGGTTGAAATAGTAATTCCCTTGAATTTTCGAGTAGGAGTTGCCGGTAGAGCAGCAGGGCATGGTTGGGATCGGAAATCGAAGGGGTATAAAAAATCAACGACACTGACTTCTTGCACCTGGTACTTTATTGTTAGACCAATGGACTGACTATTCAGGCGGTTATTAAATAAATAAGGATGTTTTATTGATGAGAAAAATAAGTTCTTATATTTTTAAATTTATAATTTTCATAATACTAATTTTTTCTACGTTAGTTGTAAGTTTCTGTATGCAACATAGGAAGATTGAAATTCCAATGGAAGGTGAAGTGGTTGTGTGGAAGCATGGCCCCAGTCTTATTGTTAAAGCTATCCTTGGGCCGCGACGAGAGCATATAATAATAAGCCCAAAAGTAGATTCTTTATTCTATGAACCTAAATATGAAAAATATTTGGGTCAATTTCCTATTGATTATAAACCTAAGTGCTTTTCTGACCTAACAAAAGAAGAATATGTGAGATTTGAATCTGAATATGGCAATAGATCTCACGGTTTTAAAAAGCAGCATTATATAGAATTTAACTTAATGCTGCATGGGTCTGAGTTTGGAGTGACAGATAGAGGAGTTTATTCATCTGAGGCATTAGATGATATTAATCAAGTAAAGGTGATAGTTTATTATGCTGGGAATGTAAATCGTACATCATCTCTGTATGAGAATATAAAGGAAAGTGATGGAGCTTACGATAGTAATATGTCGTCGGAATATAAAATGGATTGCTATAAGTTTTCAAGAAAGCGATTTGATACTTATTCATGTTATGGGAAATCTGATTATGACAAAGATTTTGGTGTTTTGATATCTGTATATTCCGATGGTCGATGGGTTGAAGGATACTCTATAGAGCCTATTTATGGCGGAATCAAGGTTTTTTATCGCATGGATAAAAGTAATATAAAAAATTGGAAAGAGGTGGATTCTGCCATCTGGAGTCTGCTGGAGTGCTGGAATGTATCCCCATTAGATATTTATAACTCAACAGTAAATTAATAAATAAGGACATTGATATGACTACATTCACTTCGGGAAAACTTACGTGTATTGACGAAATTGTGAATCTTGCTAATGGATTTTCGGCATAAAACGAGGCGGTAAATATAAGTACTAATTCGTTGCATGTTGAAGACACTATCATTGAAGGTGAGTCAAGAATTCAAGCGGGCAGAGTCGTTGATTTTTAGAATACAACGACTCTCTAGATTTGCTCATCCCTTATAGATTTTATTAAGATACAGACATCACTTGTTTCAAGGAAGAAACGATGGCTCGACGTCCAAGACTATATCTGCCCAATTGCCCCTTACATATTATTCAGCGTGGAAACAATCGCGATGCGTGTTTTCGTGATGATTCTGACTACAAGGTGTATCTGAATTTCATGCGTGAAACTGCTGCACAATATCGAGTTGAATCCTTGTTGAATCTCTAAATAGCTCTACTCACTTGAACCCTTCCATCGCTTACGATACTGAAAGAAAAACAATAACGAGATAATTAGCAAATAAGACGCGTGGAAACTTTCCAATATGAAGAAAGAGATCAAAGCTTCAAATACAACTATATATTCTAAGAAATATAAGAAAACTTTTGGAATGAAGTAGCATAAAAAAAGTAAAACTGAGGTCAATAGAAACCAAGAAATGTTCTTTTCTAAAAATCTGTTGTTTAAATACTCCTGAGGAACACCCGTATATCCTTTATTTCTTTCGGCTTGGAGTTGCCGGTCCTCTAGCTCGGTTATAACGCCATCCTCTGTTAGTTTTTGATATAGCACTCCGTACTCTGTGACATAAATATAGTCAACCTGATACAAGTAGGCCTTTGACTGCCAGAGCATTAGAAATAAAACTAAAACGGTCAGTATCGACAAAGCTATTTTATTCAGAATAAGTCCTCATTCCTTAAGTAGGGTATCAATCCGAGTTTATAAAAGAACAGCTCACAACTTACATGGCGTATAAAATGCGCTCCAACATTGCGTAAGAGCGCATTTAAAAAGAAGTTAACCTAACTCACTCAACTTCTTCTGCAACACATCCATCACCACTTGCGGGTTGACCCCTTTCGCGGCTTTACGCACCAGTCCAATAAATGGGCCAACGGCTTTGGCGCGTTTATCTTCCGGCGTATTTAAATAGCCTTCAACCAGCTTTGGATTGTCGGCTAATACTTGAGCCACAATTTCTTCAATTGCGCCGGTATCGGATACTTGTTTGAGGCCTAGGCTGTCGATCAGAGCATCGACGTCGGTGCCTTTGCCTTCCCAAAGTGCGTTAAAGACTTCTTTCGCTCCACCGTTAGAAAGGGTGTTGTCTTTTATGCGGCTGAGTAGGGCGCCGAGCTGTTCTGCGCTGACTGGAATGTCGCTGATGGCGATTTCGTTTTTGTTCAGCGCCGCTGACACATCGCCCATCACCCAGTTAGCAGCAATTTTGTAGTCGCCGGAGATTTTTGCGGCGGCTTCAAAATAGTCGGCCATGATACGGTCGGAAGACAGTACGGCAGCATCCATTAACGATAAGCCGTGTTCGCTTTGGAAGCGGGCTTTTTTCGCGTCCGGTAATTCTGGCAATGTCGCGCGTACGGCTTCGACGTAGTCCTGATCAATAATCACAGGTAATAAATCTGGGCATGGAAAGTAGCGATAATCGTTTTCTACTTCTTTAGAGCGCATGGCGCGGGTTTCGTCTTTGTCGGCGTCGTACAGGCGAGTTTCTTGGCGAATAACGCCGCCATCTTCGAGTACGTCCATTTGGCGTTGAATTTCGGTATTAATCGCGCGCTCAACGTTACGGAAAGAGTTAACGTTTTTAATTTCGGTGCGCGTACCAAATTCTTCTTGGCCTTTCGGACGCAACGATACGTTGCAGTCGCAACGCATAGAACCTTGCGATAAATCGCCGTCACAAATACCTAAATAGGTGACGATGCTATGCATTTTTTTGAAATACGCGGCAGCTTCTTTGGCGGTGCGCATTTCTGGCTCAGAGACGATTTCTATTAGCGGTGTGCCGGCACGGTTAAGGTCGATGCCAGACATACCCGCAAACCCTTCATGCACTGATTTACCGGCATCTTCTTCAAGGTGCGCGCGGGTGACGTTAATACGTTTGCTGACGCCGCCTTCAAGTTCGATATCGATATGACCCATGCCCACAATAGGGTGATGCAGTTGGGTGGTCTGGTAGCCTTTCGGCGAGTCGGGGTAGAAATAGTTTTTACGATCAAAAATCGATTTCAAGCCAATTTCAGCATCAATAGCGAGGCCGAATTTTACCGCCATGCGCAGGGCTTCTTCGTTAAATACAGGTAATACGCCCGGCAAGCCTAAATCAACGGCGTTTGCTTGGGTGTTGGCTTCGGCGCCGTAGGCGGTCGACGAGCCTGAAAATATTTTAGATTTAGTGGCCAGCTGAGCGTGAATCTCAAGGCCAATAACAACTTCCCATTCCATGTTCGAATCCTCTTACGCGATGCCGTTAGGTGCTTTTAAATGCCAGTCGGTCACTTGCTGGAACTGGTGTCCGGCATTCAGCAGACGCGCTTCATCAAAGTAATTACCAATTAATTGTAAGCCGACCGGAAGGCCGTTTACTTGCCCGCACGGAACCGACATGCCCGGTAGGCCTGCAAGGTTAAGTGCGATGGTAAAAATATCTTCTAAATACATGGCGACGGGGTCGTTCGCATTTTCACCGAATTTAAATGCCGGTGTCGGTGTTACTGGGCTCATGATGATATCGACATCGTTAAAGGCGCTAACAAAGTCGTTTTTAATTAAACGACGTACTTGCTGTGCTTTTTTGTAGTAGGCATCGTAAAAACCGGCAGACAGTGCATAAGCACCAATCATGATGCGGCGTTTTACTTCGTTACCAAAACCTTCACCGCGTGAACGCTTGTAGAGGTCTTCAATGTCTTTTGGATCTTCACAACGATAGCCGAAACGTACGCCGTCCATACGCGACAGGTTGGCGGAGCATTCTGATGGTGCAATCACGTAATATGCGGGAATCGCTAAATGGGTATTTGGCAAAGAAATTTCTTTTACTTTGGCGCCCATTTTTTCGTATTCGGCAATGGCATTACGCACTTGCTGTTGCATGTCGGCGCTTAATGCGTCGCTGAAATATTCTTTCGGCAGGCCGATGGTCATGCCTTCGATGCTGTCGTTTAACGAGGCGGTGTAATCCGGCACGTCGCGTTGCACAGAGGTTGAGTCTTTGGCATCAAAACCGGCCATGACGTTGAGCATCATGGCGGAATCTTCGGCGTTACGAGTAATCGTACCGGCCTGATCCAAGCTGGAGGCGTAAGCGATCATGCCGTAACGCGAGACGCGCCCATAGGTTGGTTTTAGTCCGGTCAATCCGCAGAAAGCAGCAGGCTGGCGAATAGAACCGCCGGTATCCGATGCGGTCGCCCCCGGAACTAAACGAGCGGCAACCGCAGCGGCAGAACCACCGGACGAACCACCAGGGACACGCTCGGTATCCCATGGATTTTTTACTGGGCCGTAAAACGAACTTTCGTTTGACGAGCCCATAGCAAATTCGTCCATGTTTAATTTGCCCAACGACACAGCACCGGCTTGGTTGAAGTTATCAACGATGGTGGCGTCGTACGGCGCAACGAAATTGCTCAACATTTTTGAGCCACAAGTGGTTAAAACG
>Ga0209081_1001886_pt1 | contig 12345 bp, 9 predicted proteins | sample GOMGulsemesocosm_4_FD_184636 | JGI IMG/M metagenome (GOLD analysis project Ga0209081, IMG submission 184636) | Methane-oxidizing microbial communities from mesocosms in the Gulf of Mexico - GOM15B Gulf of Mexico (SPAdes) (version 2) | ecosystem: Environmental > Aquatic > Marine > Cold seeps... | reverse complement strand
TGAACGAAGCGATCATTGTGCCGGTCGCCAACGCCCAGGCGCTGTTTAATCAGGAAGGTTTATTTCGCGTTTTTATTGAACTGCGCAGCCTCGATGGTTTGCAAAAATCACAGCAGCGCATTATCGCCCTACTCAAAGAACGCCATGAGGGGGAGGAAGATGTCACTATTATCACTCAGGACTCACTGCTTTCCGCCTTCGAAAACATACTCAACACCCTGACCCTGGCCGTCGCCGGTATTGCCGGCATTAGCATGCTGGTGGCGGGCATATTGATTATGAACGTGTCGCTGATCGCAGTAAGTCAGCGCACCCGTGAAATTGGCCTGCTCAAAGCGCTGGGTTGCCCGGCGCGCACCGTGGCGGCAATATTCCTCAGCGAGGCCTGCATCATGGCATTCAGTGGCGCACTGATTGGCATACTGATTAGCGAGATTTTGTTGTACGTGGCGCGAGGCCTCTACCCCACTATCCCCTTCGCCACCCCGCTTTGGGCGCAACTCGGTTCAGCGCTAATTGCCACCGCAACTGCTCTGCTATTCGCCGCGATTCCCGCACGAAAGGCCGCGAAGATGGCACCGGTCGATGCCCTGCTCGATAAAAAAGCGGGGCAGGCATGATCCCACGTGATGCCGCCCGTCTGATCTGGGGCTCGGTGACTCACAGCCTCGGCAAAAGCCTGCTCACCGCGCTGGGTATTGGCATCGGCATTGCGGCGGTGTCACTGCTGACCTCCCTCGGTAGCGGCTTGCAACTGTATATGCTCGAGCAGTTTTCTCAGTTCGGCACACGAATTATCGCCGTCAATCCCGGCAAGGACATTACCCACGGCATCGGCGGTTTGCTGTCGTCGGTCAGACCCCTGAGTCTCGATGATGCTGAAGCGCTGGTCACCCTGCCCGGTGTTGCGTCGGTAGTGCCGGTGGTACAGGGGGTGGGAGCTATCGAATACGGCAACCGACAGCGCAATAGCGATATTCTCGGTGTCGGCGCGCAAATGTCCAAAGCCTGGCAGTTCAAGGTCAGCATGGGGCGTTTTTTGCCCGAAGACCCCAGCGGCCACAGTCGCGCTTATGCCGTGCTCGGCTACACCATGAAGCAGGAGCTATTCGCCAATACCAATCCCCTCGGCAAAACCATTCGCGTTGGCGGGCTGCGCTTTAAAGTCATCGGCGTGATTGAAAAGAAGGGCCAGATGCTAGGTTTTGATATGGACGACATTGTCTATATTCCCACCGACAAAGCCCTGCAACTGTTCAACCGTGAGGGCCTGATGGAGATCGACATCACTTTCTCCTCCGCCACTAGCTCCGAGCAACTGGCAAAGCGCGTTAAACAGGTACTGATCGAACGCCACGGCGATGAAGATTTCTCCATCACCACGCAAGATGAAATGCTGCTAACCATGGGCAGTGTGCTCAATGTATTGACTCTTGGGGTCGCGGCGCTGGGTTCGATCTCGCTGTTTGTCGGCGCCGTCGGCATCGCCACCATTATGACTACCACCGTGCGCGAACGCAGCGCCGAGATCGGTCTGCTGCGCTCCATCGGTGCCAGTCAGCGGCAAATCCTCGGCCTGTTTTTGGGGGAAGCGGTACTGATTTCACTGCTCGGTGGCGTCATCGGATTGGCCTTACTCGCAGCAATCGCCGCCACACTGTCTCTACTGGTACCCGCTTTGCCCCTGGCCCTGCACCCCTTCTTTCTCACCCTCGCGCTACTCGCTTCAGCTTTTATCGGACTGCTGGCAGGCGTTATACCCGCCTACAATGCCAGCCGTTTAAACCCTATCGACGCACTGCGGGCTGAGTAATCACAGTCAGTCATCACTTTGGTGCCGAAAACGCAAATAAGCATCGCGCAAAATAAAACCATAGATCAGTAGATTAGATCCGAGGGCAATCACACCCAGAGCCAGCACCATGGTTTGCGTCATATCCCCAGGATAAATCAGGGGTATCAGATAGTGCTCAATAAACCCGCCCGGATAGGCCCCCTCGCCCGCCAGTACGCGCAGCTGTTTCTCCAAAGGCGTCAGGGGGCAAGTCCACTGAAAAAACTCGATGAGGGAAATCCATACCGCCAGTGGTAAATGCAGCAATACCAACCATGAGCGCCAGAAATAAAGCAGGCCACCGCACAGTCCGTAAATAATGAGCACTAAGTGGCCAACAAGAACAGCATCTGCCAGCACGCGATACAACATACTTTAGAAAACTCCCAAATAAAAAAGACCCTAACACGACCCGGTTCGTGTTAACCGGTTAACACCTTCCATATTAAAGGGGCTTTTTGAGACAGCGATCCTTGCAAGATAAACCAGCAAGATCATACCCTCCAGTCATGACCGCCATAAAAAACTTATCTATTGTGTCTATAGAAACTATGCCGGTTAAACAATCGCTTATCACGAAATAATAGTTACACCAGAAATACGGACAAACCTAAAATGAGTACCCATGTAATACAGGAATTACGTCGTGGCCACTAGCAACCAATTGAAAACGACCCTTCGGCCACTATTCTTTGGCGCTATTATTACGGCAAGCGGCCTGTCCGGGCATCAGGCGATTGCCCTTGATGCCTTAAATCCGACCTATTCCTTTAACGGCTTCGCAACTCTGGGCGCTGTTTATTCCGATGAAGATCAGGCTGATTTTGTCTCTAGCTGGCTACTACAACCCAACGGCGCAGGCCATACGAGCGAATGGCACGCAGGGGTTGATACCAAGCTTGGCGGGCAGCTCGATATTCAATTCAACAATGCTTTTTCAGCCGTCTTTCAAGTTGTCATACAACGTCAGGACGACAACGCCTGGACACCAGAAGTTGAGTGGGCCAACATTAAATATCAGTTCAACGACGAGCTAAGCTTGCGTCTCGGTCGTACCGTATTACCGACTTTCATGGTCTCTGACACCCGTTTGGTCGGCTATGCCAACCCCTGGATACGCGGCCCTCAGGAGGTTTATCAACTCAACCCACTGACCAACCTTGATGGCCTTGATCTCACTTACAATCTCGAGTTCGATAATGGCCGCAATACCCTGCAATTAAACCTGGGCCGAACTGATAGAGACATTGTTCAAAACGGAGAGATTAAGGCTCGCAAGGCAATCGTGATCAGTAACAGTTTCGAATATGATTTCGCGACATTCCGGGTTTTATATCTGCACGCAAAACTTGATTTGAGTGTCAAACGATCCGACGCCCTGTTCGATGCTTACGCGGCTATTGGCAACACTCTGAGCTTAATTCCTGGTCAGGAAGACAATGCAGCTGAAGCCAAAGTTTTGAGCTCCCGTTATGTCATTGAGGACGATTCCGTTGAGCTCTATAGCGCAGGCATAAAACTGGAACCCGGCAACTGGCTGCTGATGGGTGAATGGGGACGCGTCACCGAAACGGGGGCACTGGCAGAAGTACAGGGCGGCTATACCACCATTGCTTACCACTTTCCCAGCCTGATGCCTTTTCTTACTCTTGCCGAGGTCAATGGCGACACACCAAACGAACCCGGTCTATCAAGCACTGGCATGCCACCGCCCCTGGCCAGTTCGGTTGATCAAATGAATCAGGGGCTTAACCTCCTTTTGTTTCAGGCCTCGGCCGCGCAAAAATCGATTACCGCCGGTATCCGTTGGGATTTTCACCCGGGCGCAGCACTTAAATTACAGTATCAACATATCGACATGGACAACAAATCCGCCGGTCGCCTCGGCAATATACAACCTGGATTCACCCCCGGCGGTACGGTCAATGTTTTTAGCACTGCCATTGATTTTGTTTTTTAAAAATCGAACTATAAGCACTGACAATGAGCTATAAAAAACGCCATAAAAAATTGATCCGGGTCGCCCTGCTAGCGATCTGCTTTGCCGTGGCCAGTGCCCACAGTGAAGTCGTTATTGTGGTTTCTGCAAGCAGCCCTGTTACAGAGCTCAGTAAAAGCCAGATCAGCAAAATTTTTCTCGGTAAAAGCCGCCGCTTTCCCGACGGCTCTCGAGCCGTGCCCCTCAACCAGAGCGAAGGTAATTCAGAGCGCGACGCCTTCTACCAACTGGTCAGTGGTAAGTCTCCATCACAAGTCAAAGCACACTGGACCAAGCTCATTTTTACCGGCCGCGGCCAACCGCCGAAAGAGGCTGCTAATAGCGATGCTGTCAAAGACCTGCTTGCCGATAACGGCGTGAACATAGGCTATATCGACCAGTCTGCAGTCGATGATTCTGTAAAGATTGTGGCCATAAAATAATGACAACTCAGCTTGACGCGAAAACTGACCGACAAGAACCCCCAGCGAAAGCACTACCGCTCACAGCTCAAACGTTAGCAAGTAAAGAATCACCCCACGCAAAGCATGGTTACGTTCAAGTCACTTTTTTTATCATGGCTATTGCTGCACTAGCAGTACTCTGGAGCGTCACTTTCAGGCTAATAGACAATGAAGTGGCAAGTGCTCGAGTTAATGCCATCAACGCCGTCAGTACTTTGGGCCTCACCTATGAAGCACAGGTGGTACGCGCAATTCGGGAGATTGATCAATCCCTGAATATCCTCAAACGCGGCTACGAGATCGGCAGCAACAAGGCCACATTGACACTGGTCGAAGACTGGGGGTTACTGCTACCCGATTTCCTGTTCGTCACCAGTATTACCGACACCAATGGCAATATAACCAGTAGCACTCGGGGCTTCGAAAAAACCAATATTGCCGACCAGAGTTACTTCCAGGAGCAATTGGAGTTTGACCATCTGGCCGTAAGCTCACCCTGGCAAGCCCCTTATAATAAGGCATGGAAATTAACCTTCAGCCGCAGAATAAACACACCATCTGGCGCTTTCGCTGGTATTGCCTTCACTTCAGTTGACGCCAGCTATTTTGTCAGTGGTTACGAAGTGTCGCAACTGGGTCAGCATGGCGCGCTCGGCATACTCGGTACCGATGGCATATTTCGCACTCGACGTAGCGGCGAAACCATTATTTCGGGAGAACTAGCAGACTACGCTCATCTCGTGCCTGATTCAGATGAGGTGGAAGATCAGGGAGTTCGACTTTTAACCAATAGTTGGGACCAGGTTAAGCGTTACACCATAGCCACCAAACTTTATGACATTCCACTAGTAGTAATACTCGGACTCTCAGAAAAAGAGCAATTAGCGGCAAGTGCACAACTTCGCCAGCTCTATCTACAGAGGGCGGTAGGCGCTAGCATCATTATCCTGATGCTAGCCGCAGTGATGTTTTATCTCAGCCGGCAATTACAGCAAAGCCGGCAAAGAATCATGGATGAGCAAATCACCCACGCCCAGCAAGTCGAACATTTAGCCTATCACGACAGTCTCACCGGCTTACCCAACCGCAGCCTGTTTAGTGAATTACTCCGTCAGGGTATTGCCGAGTCAAAGCGCTACGACAGACGCTTTGCACTGCTCTTTCTCGACCTGGATCGCTTCAAAATCATTAACGATACCCTGGGTCATGACGTGGGCGACAAATTGTTAATTGAAGTTGCCAAACGACTCAACGATGCACTGCGCGAAACGGACACCGTTGCCCGCCTCGGTGGCGATGAATTCGTTGTCCTGTTACCTGAAATGAATGATGAAAAGCAACTCAGCGAGGTTGCCAGAAAAATTCTCAGCGCCGTGGGCGAGCCCTTCCGTCTCTCAGGACAAGACTTGTGCATTACCGTAAGTATTGGCATCAGCGCCTTCCCCCTTGATGGCGAGGATGAGCAGACACTGGTCAAAAATGCCGATATCGCCATGTACCACGCCAAAGAGGGCGGCAAAAATAATTTTAGTTTTTACTCTGAAGAACTCAGTGCCGATTCCCTAGAAAGGCTGGCGCTAGAGTCCAGTTTGCGCCTGGCTCTGGAACGAGAGGAGTTCACCCTGTTCTATCAGGAAAAGTACAATTTGAGTAGCAACGAGGTCACAGGAGCCGAAGCCTTATTACGCTGGCAACACCCTACCCTCGGTCTTGTTCTACCCATACAGTTTCTACCACTTGCGGAAGAAACTGGCCTGATCGTACCAATAGGAAAATGGGTTATCGAAACGGCCTGTCGACAAGCCATTGACTGGCTTGAACAGGGGCTGCCGCCACGCTGTATATCCGTCAATTTGACGGCTCGGCAGTTTAGCGATGCCCATCTACCTGGGGACATCGCCAGTATTTTGCAAACCACCGGCCTCAACCCCACTCAACTCGAACTGGAAATAAGTGAAAACTTGCTACTCAGTGATTTTGACAAAAATATTGAAGTACTAACCCGTATCAAGGCACTGGGTGTTCGAATCGCCATCGACAACTTTGGCACCAGCTACACCTCACTATCGACTCTTGAACAATTCCAGTTTGATTCACTAAAAATCGATAGCTCGGTTATTCGCGATGTGGCGAAAGAGCCAGAAAACCGACACCTTACCGAAGCCATTATCTCCGTTGGTAGAGCTATCGCCGTCACTATTGTTGCCGAAGGTGTAGAAACCCAGGAGCAAGCCGATTTTCTACTGGCTAGCTCCTGTGATCAGGTACAGGGCTTTTATTACGATAAGCCGAGCTCCATCAAAAAGCCTCAATCAATGCCATTCCCAGGGAAAAACTATTTACCCAGTGGCCTGGTCAGCAATATCAACTTGGGCAATAAAGTTTGCGATGCCAGCAAGGCCGTCAACATCGCCAGGCCGGTCAGAAATCCAAAGTAAACCGAGGGCATGAAGTTAGACAACGCGAGGATGGAGAAGCCGACGATAATCACTATCGAGGTGTAGTACATGGCAACGCCGATGGATTCGTGGCTGCGGTGCATACTGGCAATATAGTCTCGGTCTTTGGCAAACTCTTCGCGGAAACGATAAATATAATGCAGGGTGTCATCCACACCGATGCCGACGGTGATGGAGGCAATGGTAATGGTCATCATATCCAGCGGAATGCCCGCCCAGCCCATCACGCCAAGCACCACGCAGGCGGCTAGAATATTGGGGAAGATGGCGATAAAGGCAATTAACAGCGAGCGGAATAAAACGACAAACATCAACATAATGCCCAGAAATACAGCGCCGAGGGTAACTATCTGGGAGTGAAACAGGCTTTGCAGCATGTTGTTGTAGAGCACCATCAAGCCGGACAAACGAAACTGCTCCGGCTCCATACCCAGATCATCAATCATATAGCTGGTGATTTCATCGAGTAATTGCTGACGGTTCAATGTTGCACCACCTTCAACGGTGCGCATGGTGAGGCGGGTCTCATCGGTCTCTTCATTAAGATAGGGGCTCACCAGAAAGCCTTTCATTTCAGGCGACAAACTTTTGCGCATCACCGCCAGTTCAAAGTCATTCATGCGGTGACCGGTTAGATCGTTCGCCACGTGAAAAGCAGTGACCAGGGAATCAATGCGGCCGATTTCATCCATGTCATTTAAATAAGTGGTGACTTTTTCCAGCTCTTCCAGGCCGCTGCGGCTAAACCAGTAACTCGGCTTTTGCTGATTAGGGTCTTCCTCGCCAAAGGCATCATCCCCAAAAGGGTCATCCTCAAAGGGATCTTCTTCGCCGAAAGGATCGTCCTCACCCGGAACACCCAAAGTCAGTGGAATGCTCGCGCTCGCCGGTGCCTGAATAATAATATCTAGCGGCGTGGTGCCACCCAGCTTCTGATCGATGACCGACAGGCCCTGATAAATTTCAGTGTGCTCTTTAAAGTAATCAATAAAACGGTTATCAACCTGCAGCTTGCTGATGCCGACCACGGAAATAATACTCACCAGCAAAGACAAAACTAGCACCATCGTGCCGTGGCGTTCAGTAAAATTGGAAAAATGCGCCGGCAACTGCCCCCCTTTACTCCCCGACTGTTTAACCTCAGCCTTGCCCAGCACCAGCATACCGGCGGGAATCACCAGAAAACCCAGCACCAGTGAAACAGCCAGACCAATGGTCATCATCCAGCCAAAATCGATCACCGGGCGAATGCCACTGACCACCAGCGAGGCAAAGGCCACTATCGTCGTCAACACCGTGTAAATACAGGGTCGCGCCATAAAGTTGACCATGTCACGCACCAGTTCTAGCTGGCTGGCCTCGGGGCTTTCATGGTGCAGCTCGCGATAGCGCACAATGAGATGAATGGTCAGCGCCATGGTCAACACCAGTAGCAGGGCGACAAAGTTTGATGAAATAACCGTCAAGCGCCAGTCAATCCAGCTCAACCAACCGAGCATCATGACAATGGAAAAACCACAGGTCGCGAGGGGCAGCATCACCCAGCGCAACTGGCGAAAGATGACGGCTAGAGTAAAGACAATAAACAGGGTGATACCAGCGCCGAAGACTTCGAGATCACTGCGAATAAAATCGACCATATCGGCAGTAATCATGCTCGGGCCACCGAGAAAAATTTGTGCCCGGCCGCGATAATTGGCCATCAGGGCGCGAACAGCTTTGACTCGCGCTTTTTCGACGACGGCACGGCCCGTGCGGTAATCGAGAAACTCCTTACTAACGGCAGCCAACTGCGCCACCTCCGCTTCGCTCAAGCCCTCGGCCTTGCGCTTATAGCGCAGGGCGTCACGACTGCGCACCAGATTGATGTAACGTTCATCGACTTTGATAGAAGCCAGCAGTGCCGTGGTCTGCCCTTCTGGCCCAAGGATTAACTTGCGATACACCGGGCTATTGAGGAACTCCTGCTTAGCCATTTCCCGGTCAACACCTTTGGTCAACAAGGTACGCGGGGTTTCGTGCAGCTGGCTAACCGGGACTTTCGGGCTGTACAGCAGGGGGACATTGATCATCGACAAGACATTGACGACATCGTCAATTTGCTTGAGATCCTCGGTTAATTCTTCGAGAGTGGCCAGGCTTTGATCAGAAAACAAATCGTCGCCTGCCAACGGACTATAAGTCACGACAAGAAAGTCACCACTGCCATAGCGCTCGTTAATCTCGCGAAAATAGTCGAGGTCCGTGTCATTTTCTAGCGTCAGAGAATCGGCCGAAGCATCCAGCTTGAAGTTTGGCAGACCCAGGGCAAGAGCCAGGGTGACAAGCAACACCATCAACAGTACGAGCTTAGGGTGCAGGAGTACAATTCGCTCGTAAGCGTGGAGTACACGTTCGGACATGACTTTTCCTTTGTTTTTCTATTGAGTTATTCAGGCGACCGGGGTCGACAACGCGCCATTATGCCTAAGCTGTCGACAAACTGCTTTCTTCTAAACAATCAACCTTGTCCAGGGCTCATACTCGCGTACAGTAATCACTCCCAGCCCAAAGTAATGAGCTCAGCTATGGACGTTTTAAGCGGCGTTATTCTCGACCGTGATTCACTCCACCCCGATGATCTCGACCTCGCTCCGCTGCTCAATATCAGTGCCATCAGCTGGCGCAGTTACGCCAACACCAGGCCCGATGAGACCGCAGCACGTATCGCCAATGCAGATATTGTGCTCACCAATAAGGTGGTTCTTGGCGAAACAGAAATTAACGCCGCAGCACAACTAAAATACATTGGCATATTGGCCACTGGCACCAATGTTGTCGACCACTCGATGGCTCAACAACGGGGTATTACCGTCAACAACTGTGTCGCCTATGGCACGGCTTCGGTTGTACAACATACATGGGCCTTGATTCTCTCTCTTAGCACCCACCTGCAGAACTACAATCAGGCCGCCCAACAAAGCTGGAGCAGCAGCCCCTTTTTTAGCATGCTCGATTACCCGATGACTGAACTGGCCGGCAAGACCCTCGGCATTATCGGCTACGGCGAACTCGGTCGCGGTGTCGCCACTATTGGCCGCGCTTTCGGTATGAATATTGTCAGTGCGGCCATACCCGGCTGGCAATCGGCAGCGAAGACCGACACACCCCGCCTGCCCTTGCCTGAGTTTTTAGCCACGGCAGATGTCATCAGTATTCACTGCCCCCTGAGTGAGCAAACCCACAACTTAATCGGTGCCGCAGAATTCGCGCTGATGAAAACGAGTGCCCTACTGATCAACTGCGCCAGAGGTGGCATCGTCAATGAACAAGCCCTGGCTCAGGCCTTAAAACAAGGCGTTATTGCCGGCGCCGGTGTTGACGTACTGACTCACGAACCCCCTGTTGGTGGCAATGTCTTGCTTGACCCCTCCATTCCCAACCTGATTATCACGCCCCATTGCGCATGGGGTTCCCAGGAGGCCCGCCAGCGACTCGTCAACCAGGCCGCTGAAAAACTGCGCGCCTTTATTGACAGGGGACACAGCCAGGCTCGATAAAATCAAACTCCCATAAAATTTGCGACAAGCCACTAAAAAATGAAGGCTGACGCTATATTCAGACGGTTGATTTTGTCACCATACGAGCAGATGAAAGCCGACGAATAAATACGCGTATTTACACCCGCGCCCAAATTTTTAAGGAAAGAACAGCATGAGTGACGCAAACGCAATTGGTTTTGAGTTTATTCAAGCACTGAGCGATGAACTCTCCAAAGGTCAGGTAAAACTACCCGCCTTCCCTGAGGTTGCCATGCGTATTAAAGGCGCTCTCGAAGACCCCGATATGTCGACCCAACAAATTGCCAAGCTGGTAGTTTCCGACCCGGTATTTTCAGCACGCTTGTTAAAAGTAGCCAACTCAGCCGCGTTAAATGTCAGCGGTAATCAAATTAAAGATATTCCCACGGCCATCACCCGCATGGGTTTTAAAATGGCCCATAGTATTGCCGTCTCCATCGCCATGGATCAGGTAATGAACGCACCGGTAAACCCAGCCCTGGCCTCGCAATCTCAGCAACTTTGGCAACACAGCGTCACCGTGGCCGCGCTCTGTTTTATTATCTGCAAAAAACAGTCTCGCCACCCGAATATGAGACAGAACAGAATCAACCCCGACGAGGCCATGTTGGCGGGTTTAATGCACGATATCGGCAAGACCTATATTCTCACCCGTGCCGAGAGCTACCCCGCACTAATTGAGGACTCCCAGGCCCTCGAGCAGGTTATGTTCGACTGGCACACGGGCATCGGCAGCGCCATTATTGAAAACTGGGAATTTGACGAGGCGATGATAAATGTCGCTGACGAGCACGAATTACTTGACCGCGAACCCTTCACCCCAGGTCATGCAACTGACCTGACTGATGTCGTGTTAGTCGCCAACCTAATGGCTCATCTGATGGAAGAAGAGGATGAAGGCAAAGAGGAAGAATATCTTGCCGAGTGGCAGGATGTCCCCGCCTTTGAACGCCTCGGCCTGGATGCCGCAGCGATTAGCGAGATCAAAGACAGCTCCAGAGAAGAAATTGATTCCATTATTTCAGCGCTCGGCTAAACCTAAGTAAAGAGTTTAATAGCGTAGGGTCGCCACGTGGTTATCATCAGTAGCGACCCTGAGCTTAGATTGCTTATTCCGTCGACACCGCAGACACGACATCCCCAGAATAAATAGTCCCTCCTTCGATAATATCCGCCCTTAAACCACCCCTGCCGGCAAGCGCTGCCATCACACCGGGGCGCGTTAATTCATCCAGATGGGCACAGGGATCACAAAGCCGTACGCCGTATAAAACCACTTCACCCAGCTGGAAATACTGCCCCACCAAAGCATTCAAACGAACGCCACTAGTGACAATATTACGCCGCGCCTGGGCAGCACTAATGGCGCTGCTGGCAGGCAGCGAAGCCAGCACTTCAGACTCAATGAGAGTCACCTCCCTGCCCCTACCGGGCCAGTGTGAGAAACTACCCCGCCGATAAAAATAACGATCACCCTCAAGACCCCGACCCACCACGGCTACCACCACTGTCTGGCTCCGCAACACATCAGTGGCTCTATCGGCAATAAAAAGATGCTCTACTTTGCCATCACGTATCACAGTCGAGACCTCTGTCGTAAATTAGATGCAAATTGTCGCCAAGCACCTGACATAATCCCTTATCGCTAAAAATACCGATTCGACAAGGAAGACGTTATGTCTGTTCGTCTCATAGCTATCGCACTGCTCTTTGCTGCGCTCTCTACAACCGCACATTCAGCTATACCGCCAGCACTCGAAAAATGGCAAGACTGGGTATTGCGCGACCACCCCCAATACCCCTGCCCAAGAATAGCCCAACAGCCAGAGCAACGCCGCTGCGTATGGCCGGGTGAGCTGGCCATTACAACACACGCTGATGGCGGTGAATTTATTCAACAGTGGGAGGTTATTGCCGATAGTTGGCTAACACTACCCGGAGACGATAAACACTGGCCACAGGCCGTCACCATTAATAATAAAGATGCTACCGTCCTCGAATTCCAGGGCAAACCCGCACTTCACGTGACAGCGGGTAACTACACGATTAA
>Ga0209081_1001885_pt1 | contig 12346 bp, 11 predicted proteins | sample GOMGulsemesocosm_4_FD_184636 | JGI IMG/M metagenome (GOLD analysis project Ga0209081, IMG submission 184636) | Methane-oxidizing microbial communities from mesocosms in the Gulf of Mexico - GOM15B Gulf of Mexico (SPAdes) (version 2) | ecosystem: Environmental > Aquatic > Marine > Cold seeps... | reverse complement strand
CTGCATAGCTACATAATTTAATTTTGCATTAAAATATTGAACCAATTTCAATATGAACGGTTCCGAGATCAAGCGTATCCGCGCGACTTAAATCTATCCAGTTTTGCTGATAGCTAGCACGGAAAAACATACCGTTATTTAGCTCATAACGAACACCTGCTGCAAGATTGTATGAAAGGCGAGTTTCGTTAAAGGTGTTTTGGTAGCCAGAACAGGTATATCCCCACCACGGATCCCACCAACAAACTGCACCAGGAGGACCACTAGCTATATTAGAGTCCATATAACTCCAACCTAAACCCGCCTGTACAAACGGCGTGAATTGTTCAGTCATAAAATGATATACCACATTAAACTGGCTTTGGTATAAGTCCATTTTATGTTTGATATTATGGTTAGTATTCAAAATATTGTCTTCAACAACGATGGCATCGTATCTAGGTGTTAATGATGAAAACTCAAAGTTCACTAAAACATGTGGATTAATGTTATAACCTAAAGTAAAACCCCAGCCAAGATCACTGTCAATATCAATACTTGAACCGCCTTCACCATTAGTATTAGTAGATTGACTATTCACAAATTGAAAAGTAGATTCCCACTTACCAGCACGCTTAGTGTATCTAGCATGTGAATCAGTGCTATAAGTTAGCGCTAATAATGCAACTACGCTTATTAGTACCACCATTTTTTTTATTAACATAGGCTATTCCCCTTGTTGAATTTAACTTGTTGATTATCAAATTTTTTATCACTGTGCTTTATTATAATGTCAAAAGTTAACATGATAAAAGTTAGCATGATAAAGTTTATTTTGCTGCTCGCGATACATATTCACCAGAGCGCGTATCAATTTTTACTTTTTCGCCTATTTGTACAAATAACGGCACACGTATTACGGCACCTGTTGATAAGGTGGCTGGCTTGCCACCCGTACCCGCAGTATCACCTTTTAAACCGGGATCTGTTTCAGTAATATCAATTTCAACAAAATTTGGCGGTGTTACTGAAATAGGAGAACCATTCCATAGAGTGATAGTACAAATATCACCTTCCACTAACCATTTAAGACAGTCGGCAACGGCTTTGTCGTCAGCAGCAATTTGCTCAAAAGTTTCATTGTTCATGAAATGCCAAAACTCACCATCCGCGTAAAGATAAGCAAGTTCAATCTCCATAACATCCGCGCCTTCAACAGACTCGCCTGATTTGAACGTTTTTTCTAACACTTTACCAGAGACTAACTTACGAATTTTAACACGGCTAAAAGCTTGGCCTTTACCCGGCTTAACCAATTCATTTTCAAGAATGTTACAAGGTTCGCCATCAAGCATTATTTTAAGTCCAGCTTTGAACTGGTTGGTACTGAAATTCGCCATAAGTGTGCTCTTTAATTAATTTATTGGTTAATTATTTGATCTTAAGTTAGCAGATGGCTTTATAATAACCAATATTAACCGCTAAGATCATAAGTAGAAAATAGAATTGTCGCAGATAATAACCCAAAAAGAGCACAATTTGCAGCTTTGTCAGTCAAATTCATGGCAAAAAGATCTGCGCGAGATAATAACTTGCCCTGAAAAACTACTTACCCTGTTGAATATTGAGCCAAAAGCATATTTACAGCACTTTAAAGCGCGACAATTATTCCCTGTGCGAGTGCCACTCTCTTTTATCAAACGCATGAAGCAAGGTGATTTTAATGATCCCTTATTAAAACAGGTTATGCCATTAACCAGCGAGTTTATCGTTGTTAATGGTTTTATTAAAGATCCATTACAAGAACACAATACCGTTGCAACTGGCTTATTACATAAATACAAAAGCAGGGTATTGATGATAGTAAAAGCAGGTTGCGCAGTTAATTGTCGCTATTGTTTTCGTCGCCATTTTCCCTATCAAGATAACAGCCCCAATAAACAACGCTGGCAGTCAGCCATACAATATATTAGTGCTCATAACGAAATATCTGAAGTTATTTTCAGTGGTGGCGACCCATTAATGGCAAGCGATGAACACCTAGCTTGGTTGGTTAAACAAATTGAACAAATAGCGCATGTTAAGCGGCTACGCATTCACACTAGGCTGCCTGTGGTTATTCCCAATCGTATTACCGCAGATTTAGTTAACGTATTAAAAAATACGCGTTTAAAAACAACGATGGTTTTACACCTAAATCATGGTAATGAAATAAATAATGAATTTGTGAAAGCATTAGAGCCACTACGCGAAGCTAGAATTCCATTGTTCAACCAAAGCGTATTACTTAAAGGTGTCAATGATAATGCCAACACTTTAATAAACCTAAGTGAAGTAATGTACGATGCCGGTATTATTCCTTACTATTTACATTTATTTGACCAAGTTCAAGGAGCCGCACACTTTAATGTTAGCGAAGAAAAGGCAACTGATATAGCAAAAGAAATGCTGGCAACTTTACCAGGCTTTTTAATGCCTAAATTAGTAAGAGAAGTCGCTGGAGAGGCTAACAAAACACCTATCAATCTGACATAATGTACTTTTATAGTTTTGAGTAGCGAGTTTCGAAGGGCGAGTTACCAAGAGAAATTATTAAATTTTAACTCACACTGAAAGGAAGTGATCTTTTATGACCAAAGCTATTGAACAACAATTAATTGAAAACATTTCTATTATTTTAAAAAAATCGTTAACTGCAGACGCCACTTTAGCAGACTTACGTGAACATAAAAAAGCGGGCTTTGAAGCTATATTCAAAAAAGATGCTGCCTTTAGCTCTTCTGCCAACACCTTTCAACCATACGTTGAAGAACTTGCCGATGATTTATTACATTGGCAAGCAAACAAAGAACAACAGCAGCTGTTAATTCCATTGGTGAAAAAAATAGAGCAATTATTTACTATTCTTGCTGGCTTTGAACAAACACATAGTTCATAAAAAGAACCAGATAACAACGGGTTAGCTAAATTCTATCCGTAATCACCTGTAATTTACAGTTATGCTGTTCCATTAAAGAGATAATATCTAAATTAAGTTGATTAATTTGATCCAAGTAAACATCAAAATTGGTGGTTTTAACATAAAGTAAAATATATAACTCTATTCCTTTAGTGGTACACGCTTTAACGTGTACTCGTTGCACCCCTTTTTCTATAGTGTCAATAGCGCTAAAGTGCTCACGTAAAGATAAAACTAATGCTTCAATATATGCCCCGCTAACTTCAGGGTTTATAAATATATTAGGTTTAAACGCTATTTTCTCTCGCTCTGAAAAGTTTTCTATTTCCATCTCAATAAACCTAGCATTCGCAATATAAACAACGGTTCGCTCTATGGTTCTAACCCGTGTTGAGCGTAACCCTATTTCTTCAACTACACCCAAATAATTACCAAAACGACAAAAGTCGCCAATTTTAACTGGTGCCGAAGTATACAAAGTAATAGCAGCAATTATATTTTCTACCGTTTTTTGCGCCGCCAAAGCTATCGCTAAGCCACCAATACCCAAACCTGCAAGTAGTGTGCTAGCATTAAAGCCTAAGTTTTCAAGCCAATGCAACATAGCAATAAGAACAATGATTAACTTACACACGGTGCCTGCAGGTCTAAGAAGATAAATAGCCAAGGGCTTATCTTGGCTAACAAACCGCTGTGCAAATTTTAACTTCATTATGTCGACAAGATGAAACAGTACCCAGCACCAAGCAATAATAAACAAAGTGCTACCTTCAGAAATGGCTTGTACGGCTATAGTGACATTCTCTTCCACACGAAAACTGCGAGCAAGAATAATGGCTAATAATAGCGTTACTGGTTTTTTTACAAAACTTAATACTGGAGTAGACACCCTTGGATATAGGAACTTGATTACAATGGCTAGTGACCAAGTAATCAATAAAGCCACCAATAAATACATGGCTAAATTGACCGAAAAATATAGCCACTGCCAAAGCATTACACCAAATAAATCTACCGCAGGTAAGTTTTTAGCTAACCATTCACCTATAGGCGAATATGAGTAGGCTTTAAATAACAGTGGAATTTTTTCTACTGTAGCATTAGATATCTTCCAAATTTTTACCCTGTCTTTTACTCTAGGTATCCTTTGTAGTAAAATTTTTATAATCTCGTCTTGGTGTTTTATGTTACCTACTAATTCACGGTATGAAGGTAATGAGTCATCCAGATGACCTTTACTCTCATCACTAATCGCTCCAAGATCTACCCATAAAGTTCTATTTAATACCACACCTAATTGTCGAGCTAATTCTTCTTTACCTACGGCTAGTGTTTTTTTTGAAATATTTCTATAGTCTAAATAATTTACAGCTAATTCTAAATCACCCGAACGCAGCGCATTTAAATAACCCGCCATAGCACTTCGAGGCTGCCCACGGTTATAGTCGTCTGCAATCACTTTATGAGGCGAGCGTGGTTTAGATTCAGTCTCACTCTCTTTGCTTTCTTTAGTCAGAATATCTTTTACTGATAAGTCAGGCGTGTTTTGATTTTGTGCCTTTACATCAAAAACTAAGCTAGTGGCAATAAAAGTAATAACCAAGATAAAAGAAGAAAACAAGGCGTGCTTTGAAGTCATTAATTAAAATCCTACTTTATAGATATAATCATTTTTAATTTATTCTGATAAGAAGAGTTATACCAGTTTCATTAATTCGTTTGATAAAACTGCTGCATAACCGAGGAAACAACAACTGCTGCACGCTTTTTTCGTTGCTCTTGAGATAGTGCTTTATGCGCAAAACCTTGTGCAATACCTCGCCAAACGCGTGCTCCCGTTTTAACATCTTCAATGTAAATTAAAAAACTACCTTTTTTATAATTTGTCTGCTCAGACAAGCCTGGCGTAGCACCAAATTTTTTAATTATTTTTTTATCCGAAAGGTCATCTGCGAGAGCAATACCAAAACCCACATGAAACGCGGCTTGCTTGGGTATGCTGGTATTAGTAAAACCATTTTTTTGTAAATTCGCAACAATCGCATCACTATAAATTCGATATATTCTTTGCGTTTGCGCTGCTTTTAATGATGTTTCTTCAACATATTTAGGCGACAAAGAAAACAAGCTGTTTACTGCGCTATTTACTGCGTAATGTATAGGCACATCTCTAACGCTAGTAATTGCTAATTGGTTTTTGTTTGCCACTGGCTCCGTTATTACCTGTACACAGGCAAATAACGTTAAAACGGTTGTAGCGAACATCAACAAATTAATTACTTTTTTCATTTTATATCCTAAACGATTATTTTCAAAACTGTAGTCGCATACTTTATCATAGATGTGCATATCAACCACGCAGATAGCTTGTTATTTGGCAATGGAAAATTAAGAAAAATTCACTTTATGTGCTATAAAATAAATACCTGAATGCATAACTGAATATATATTGAAAATTCCTGCTATGATTATTGGTAATACTCAAGTATAAATAAGCACTTTAATATACTGTAAATATATTAAAACCAATACCCCTTTAAACTTTTTAGGACCAATTTATGAGCGTTGTTTTAGATGAATTACTTTCTTTACTCACTTTAGAAACCATTGATAAGGGAATATACCGTGGTCAAAGTCAAGATTTAGGCTTTCGCGCTTTATTTGGCGGACAAGTTTTAGGGCAAGCATTATCCGCTGCACAAGAAACCGTTAGTACCGACCGTTTTGTACATTCGCTACATTCTTATTTTTTACGTGCTGGCGATGCATCTAAAGCTGTTATTTATGAAGTCGAGGAAATTCGTAATGGTGCTAGTTTTAGCACCCGAAGAGTAAAAGCGCTACAAAACGGTAAGGCTATTTTTTATATGACAGCCTCTTTTCAGTTGCAAGAAGAAGGCTTTGATCATCAAGATACTATGCCTGAAACCATTCCCCCCGAAGAACTTTCTTCGCTTTATGATTTTCTTGCTGCACACAAAGAGGTACTACCTGAAACGATGCGTGAGAAATTTTTAACTGAAAAACCTATCGAAACTAGACCTATTAAACAATATGACTGGTTCAAACCAGAGAAATCTAACTCTAATTATAAAATGTGGCTGAAAACAAATGGTAGCTTACCTAACAACTTACAAATTCATACTTGTATGCTTGCCTATGCATCAGACTTTCATTTTTTACCCACGTCATTAATGCCGCATGGTGCTAGCCATTGGCAGCCAAACTTTCAAATAGCCACCATTGACCACTCTATGTGGTTTCATCGCCCATTTAGTTTTGATGACTGGTTATTGTACTCAATGGACAGTCCATCAGCGAGTAATGGTAGAGGCTTAGTGCGTGGTAAAATTTATAATCGCAAAGGTGAACTGGTTGCTTCAACTATGCAAGAAGGTGTTATCAGACAGCGATAATTTTTTAACCTTTTTTGTTTAAAACACTCTTGTCGTTTTATGCATCTCTAGGCAGTCCCTTTTCAACGGAACGAATTAAACGTGCATTTAATCTTTTAATAGTACGGGTTTTAGGGGCTTCTTCACCAAGCTTTTGCTTAACTTTTTGCTGAGCAAGTGCCCAATGAATATGCTCTGCTACCATCGCTTGTGCTGTCGTTAGTTGTTGTTCTAATGCTTGCACAATAGTACTATCAAATGGCGCATTACCCAAAGCTACCGCGATATTGCGTTGCCAGCTTTGAAAACCAATACGACGAATGGGTGAGCCTTGCAAATTCGCTAAAAAATAGTCTTCACTCCATGAAAACAATGCAAGTAAAGTGATCTCATCTAATTGATGACGTGCTTGAAAATCAGCTTCTAAACTTAATTTCGCGTACTTATTCCACGGACAAATCAGCTGACAATCATCACAGCCATAAATTCTATTGCCCATTAAAGGTCTTAATTCAAGCGGGATAGGATCTGGCGACTCGATAGTAAAATAAGAAATACAACGGCGGGCATCAACCACATACGGTTCAACAATGGCTTGCGTTGGACAAATTTTTATACAGGCAACACAACTGCCACAGCTATTAGATGATGATGCCGATACCGTTTGATTTTCATCCTGTGCTAATTGCGTTACCGGTAAAGGGATATCAATAAGTAACTCACCTAAAAAAAACCACGAACCTGCTTCTTTATTCAATAATAAGCTGTGCTTACCTATCCAACCTAAACCAGCCTTTTCAGCTAATGGCCGTTCTAAAATAGGAGCAGAATCAACAAAGGGACGAAAGTTAAAGTTTGCGCAATAGGCGGAGATTTTTTTACCCAGTTGTTGTAAACGCTTGCGCATTAATTTGTGATAATCACGCCCTAACGCATAGCGGCTAATATAAGCATGATCTTTGGCTTTTAATATTTTCGCGCATTTGGCCTTAGTCGGCAGGTAATCTAAACGCACACTGATGACTCTAATGGTGCCAGGCACTAATTCAGCGGGACGCGCCCGCATTAAACCATGCCGTGCCATATAGTCCATGTTGCCATGATAATTATTGGCTAGCCATTGCTCTAAAGCTTGTTCATGCTTTGATAAGTCTATATCAGTAATGCCCAGCTGAGAAAAGCCTAACGCTTGTGCCCAACACTTGATTTTTTCTACCAATTCGGGATAGTTAATAATATTATTAGAGACTGAGTTGGTCATTGAGATGCTAAATAAGCTATAAGATAGGAATTACAAATGATTTTACCACAAGAAGCATTAGCAAAACATAACAGCCATTGTGTCTATAGTGGCGATCAAGTTTTACAAAACGAAGCACTGGTAGCCAAGCAACAAAATATCGCCATGTATCGTTTGATGGAAAATGCAGGTGCCGCCGCGTTTGAACAATTGAAAATTAACTTTACCAATGCACAGTCTATTTTAGTGCTTTGCGGTAAAGGTAATAATGGCGGCGATGGTTTTATTGTTGCTCGACTTGCTCATCTAGCTAAGTTACAAGTCACGGTGTTAGTGACTTGTGAAATTGAAACGCTACAAGGTGATGCCTTACTTGCTTATCAAAATATGATTACCGCAGGCGTTACTAGTGTAATAACTAAAAAGCTTGCGCAGCAACTCAATAACTTTCAGGGCGATGTTATTGTTGATGCCCTTTTTGGTATTGGTTTTCATGGCCAACTAGCATCACAAATACTGCAATTAGTGACCGCAGTAAACACTAATAACACTCCCGTTTTAAGTATCGATATTCCTTCAGGCTTATGTGCAAATACAGGTTTTGTTAACCAACAACAAGCCATTGTTGCACAAGTAACCGTGACGTTTATCGTATACAAGCTTGGCTTACTTACAGGCCAAGCGGCAAATTTCACGGGCAAACTCGTGCTAGCTAATTTAGCACTAGGGACAGCATTTTCAGCATTGGTTAGCTGTGAAAATGTATTTCAAAGAAAGCCACTTTTACTTAATGGAATTAGCCCACTAAAAAAACGCCTTAACACTAATCATAAAGGTAATATTGGACAAGTGCTAACCCTTGGTGGCGGTAAAGGTATGCCTGGCGCAATTCGTTTAGCCAGTGAAGCCGCACTTCGCTGTGGTGCGGCATTGGTTAGTGTTTGTTGTCATCCTGATAATCAGGCTTTCATATTTAATGGCCGACCTGAGTTAATGTTCGCCCCAAATGACATATCGCAGTTAGCTAAGTCATCATTAATGGCAAAAGCACCAGTATTGGTAATAGGCCCAGGATTAGGTCAAAGTGCTTGGGCACAAAGCTTGTTCAACTTAACTATAACAACCGTTTTAAATAACAAGAAAAAGCACCTAATAATTGATGCCGATGCGTTAACTTTTTTAGCACAAACTACGCAACATTGTTCACGCTGGGTATTAACGCCGCACCCAAAAGAAGCGGCTACTTTGCTTAATTGTGATACGGCCACCATTGAAGCCGATCGTTACAGCGCCGTGCGTGCTATTGCCAATAAATATGGTGGTATTTGTGTGCTTAAAGGTGCAGGCACGTTAATTTCAAATGGCCAACACGTGGTGATTAATAGCACGGGTAATGCAGGTATGGCATCAGGAGGTATGGGCGATGTGCTTAGTGGTATAATTGCTGCGCTTATTTTACAAAGTGAACATTATTTTATTGCTACTTGTATGGCTGTCTATATTCATGGCGCTGCAGGTGATATTATTGCTGACAAACAAGGGCAACGTGGTATGTTAGCCAGTGATTTATTTGCTTATTTACCTATGTTAGTCAATCGATGTTAGTGTCTCAAAGCTAGTTAATCAAACTGAAATATAATTAAACCTGAATTAAAAAATTAAACCCCATGAAAAAATTAGAATACTTTTTAGCCGATGAGGCTGCAACAATAGCCATAGGCTCAAACTTAGCCAAAATATTACTCGCTGAAACGCAACAGCAAGCCTTGGTGGTTTATTTGCATGGTGATTTAGGCGCAGGGAAAACCACACTAACACGGGGCTTTGTTCGTGCTATGGGGCATAAAGGTAATGTAAAAAGCCCAACCTATACTTTGGTTGAACCTTACGAGTTACCGCCTTGGCAAGTATACCATTTTGATCTGTATCGTTTAGGTGATCCAGAAGAATTAGAGTATATGGGCATTCGTGATTATTTTAACAATAACTGTTGTTGTTTTATTGAATGGCCAGAAAAAGGTACAGGGCTATTGGCTAATGCCGATTTAGAGATTACTATAGCTTATCAAGGTGAGCAAAGAGTGATTACATTAGCGGCATGTTCACTTCATGGTGAACAAATATTACAAGCATTATCAGTTGGTTAAGGGCGTATAATAGAGTATGAGTAAAATTACGCAGTATTTTTCAAACGTTTTCATTCGTTTTCTTTGGTTACTAATAACGATAGCCTCTTTCACACTGCATAATGTTAATGCTAGTAATAGTATCAACGGTATTCGAGTTTGGCCTGCCCCTGAAAATACCCGAATTGTTTTTGATCTTAAAAATAAAGCTGACTATAAATATTTTACTTTAAGTAATCCCAACCGTTTGGTTATCGACTTTGCTAATACTACAAATACTGTTGCCTTAAAAAAACTAGCCGCAAATGATCCCCGCATAAAGCTTTTTCGTAGCAGTAAAACCAAATCAGCTACTCGGTTAGTGCTAGACTTAAATAAATCATACCAAGAAAACGTATTCCCTTTAGCACCCGCTGGACAATATGGTAATCGCTTGGTACTTGATCTTTATGATAAAAACCGTAAACATCAAATAACTTCCAAACCAAAAATTAGCTTTGGTGATATTATTATTGGTATTGATGCAGGTCATGGCGGTGAAGACCCTGGGTCTATCGGTGCTAAAGGTACGCGTGAAAAACAAGTAACCTTAGCGATAGCTAAAAAGCTTTATACCCTGATAAATAAAGAAAAAGGTATGAAAGCCGTTTTGATCCGCACTGGTGATTACTATGTTAATTTAAACCGCCGCACTAGTTTAGCCAGAGAAAAGCATGTAGATTTTCTAGTGTCTATTCATGCGGATGCTTTTCGTACCTCTGGACCATCGGGTGCTTCTGTTTGGGTAGTAACGAAAAGGCGTGCTGAATCTGAGTTATCGAGATGGTTATTAAACCGAGAAAAAAAATCTGAATTACTTGGCGGTGGTGGTGGTGTTATTAAAAACACCTCAGACAACCACTTAGCTTTAGCGCTAGCCGACATGAGTAAAGAGCATTCTTTAGGCGTCAGCTTTGGCGTGGCAAACAACGTTATTAGTCAGCTAAAAAAAATCACCTCAATGCATAAGCAAAGTCCACAAAATGGCAACTTTGCCGTTTTAAAGTCTTCTGACATTCCATCTATATTAGTAGAAACAGGTTTTATTTCTAATCACAAAGAAGAAAAAAATCTTACTTGGTCTAAACATCAAAAAGCCTTAGCTAATGCTATTCATCAAGGCATTCGACATTATTTTATGGCACATCCTTTAACCGGTAGCTACTTTGCGTCGGTTGGTTATAAAAAACATAAAGTTCGCAGTGGTGAATCGCTGTCTGTTTTAGCGCAGCGATATAACGTATCCATGGTAAAACTAAAATTGATAAATAAATTAAAATCTAATGCGTTACGTATTGGCCAAACGTTAAAAATTCCACGCGCTGGTTAATTGAATCTAAGACATCATTTAATACCAACCATCATAAAAATATCTGAGTAAGAAAAAAATAATGACCATTGCCATACTACCCGCTCGTTTAGCCAACCAAATTGCTGCTGGGGAAGTAGTTGAAAGACCCGCTTCAGTGATTAAAGAGCTAATAGAGAACTCATTAGATGCAGGCGCAACCATTATTAATATTAACGTAGATAACGGTGGTGTAAAAAGAATTCGCATTAGTGATAATGGTATGGGCATTGTTAAAGATGAACTAACCTTAGCGTTGAGCCGCCATGCAACCAGTAAAATTAAAGATTTACGAGATTTAGAGGCGATAAACAGTCTAGGTTTTCGTGGTGAGGCTTTAGCCAGTATTAGCTCCGTGGCAAGATTAACACTTACGTCAAAGCCACAAGCACAAGCAACCGCGTGGCAAGCTAATGCAGAAGGGCGAGATATGGCGGTTACCATAAAACCAGCCGCGCACCCTAACGGTACCACCATTGAGGTATTGGATTTATTTTTCAATACGCCTGCCAGACGAAAATTTTTACGCACAGAAAAAACCGAATTCAACCATATTGACGAAGTAGTACGCCGCATTGCCTTAGCTCGTTTCGATGTTACTTTTACCTTAACGCACAACAGTAAAACCATTCGTCAATACCGAGCTGCAACCACTCAAGCACAAAGCGCCAAACGTGTTGCTATGGTTTGTGGGCAAAAATTTATTGACCACGCGATCACGGTTGATTGCCAACATGACACTATGAGTTTCACTGGTTGGTTAGCAAAACCTAGCTTTGCTCGTAATCAAAACGATCTTTGCTATAGCTATGTTAACGGCAGAATGATGCGTGACAAATTAATTAATCATGCCATTCGTCAAGCCTATGCAAATTTATTACCGGCTGATACCTACCCTGCTTTTGTGTTATTTTTACAGCTTGATCACAAAGAAGTTGATGTTAATGTTCACCCAGCAAAACATGAAGTGCGATTTCACCAAAGTCGTTATGTTCATGATTTTATCTATTCTGTTTGCAATGAAGCGCTGTCAGAAAACTCACTCGACATTGCCGTACTAGAGCCAGAGCCAGAACCACAAGCCTTTAGTATTCACGGTGCTGACGGTGCAAATGCTACAGAGAGCAGTGAGGCAGTTAATAATACTAGCAACGTGCCATACGCTCGCCCTGATTATGTCAAACCTTTGCAGCAAGTCAGTGAAAGTGCTACTGCACCGCAAGACCTTAGTAATTCACAAAAAACTAGCACTCCACAAAA
>Ga0209081_1001884_pt1 | contig 12354 bp, 14 predicted proteins | sample GOMGulsemesocosm_4_FD_184636 | JGI IMG/M metagenome (GOLD analysis project Ga0209081, IMG submission 184636) | Methane-oxidizing microbial communities from mesocosms in the Gulf of Mexico - GOM15B Gulf of Mexico (SPAdes) (version 2) | ecosystem: Environmental > Aquatic > Marine > Cold seeps... | reverse complement strand
TCACCCGATTTCTTACCCGTGCTTACATTACTAGAAATGGACATCGGCCGAATTTTGCATGGTTCTCAAGAGTTTGAGTATCCAGGCATTATTTATGCTGGCGACAAAATCACGTCTGTGTCAAAAATCATTGATATTTTCGATAAGAAAGGTGGCGCACTCGAATTTGTTGTTATTGAAAGCAGTTACACCAACCAAGATGGAGAGCTCGTGGGTAAAGCCCGCCAAACCGTCGTTTACCGTAACTAGTCTTTACTTATTCTCAGGAGAAACACTATGTCAGATATTCAAGTAGGAAGTGAGATACCTTCCCTGGCACTACCCGCCATTTCACGTGGCACACTGGCTTTATATGCTGGCGCTTCTGGCGACCACAATCCAATTCATATTGACATCGACTTCGCAAAAAAAGCCGGTATGGACGATGTTTTTGCCCAAGGCATGCTATCAATGGCTTATTTAGGTCGCTTCCTAACTGCGTGGCAACCACAGTCTCAATTACGTAAGTTCACTACACGTTTTTCAACCATTACGAACTTGTACGATGTTATTACTTGCTCAGGCAAAGTAGTTGAGCTTATCGAGCAAGATGGTGAAACTTTGGCTCGTTGCGAGATTCAAGCCTATAGAGCCGATGGAGTTCAAACTTTAGTAGGCGAAGCTCTAGTGGCTGTTAGCTAACACCCCTTTTTAGTTTCGCTATTATTCAGCGTAATAGCGAAACTATTTTTTGCTTTAACCCCGCAATCATTTCCCTTCAACCGCTCTGTTAGTTAAGATATGCAACCTATGCAATTGAAGGGTTATTCTAGTTCAATGTTAACGATTCCAAGCCACTTTGTTCGCGCTATTGTACAAGGCGCTGAAAGGCACGGCATTAATTCCGCAGAACTTCTGCAGGAACAAGCAATATCATCTAAGATTTTTCAAGAAGAAGACGGAATTGTTCACGCAATGCAATTCGTTTCTTTATTGCAACGCATTTGGGAAACGAGTCATGATGAATATATCGGCATGACTAAGCACCGCTGTATCCCTGGACATTTTGCACTAATGGTTCGTTATGTCTGCCAGTTTGATAGTGTTGAAGCACTACTCACTGAGATTGTGCGCTATTTTAACACCACTCGGGAAGACGTTTTTTTAAGCATATCAAACGAGCAAAATACTATAGGCCTACACGTTAAGCTTAAAAACCCTGAGTTGGACATCGAACATTATTTAATCAAGTTTATGATGACCACCCTGCACCGCTTCATCTGCTGGATTACCGGTCAACGAATCATCTTAGATCAGGTCAATTTTGATTACCCTCAGCCAGCCCAATACGGTACGTACCCTATATTATTCCCCTGCCAGCTAAACTTTGAACAGCAGAGTAATGCGTTTTACTTTAGCAATCGATACTTATCCTTACCCTTAGTACGCGACTGGCCAGAGATTAAAGAGTTCTTAAAAAATTCCCCCGCTGACATGATTTTAATACCGGGAAGTGACAATCGTTATAGCACTCGAATAAAAAGCCAACTTCTTGAACAGCAACGTACTGGTCGAGGGATTCCAGACTTTAATGCGGTCGCTTCTGAATTATGCATTAGCACCCCAACCTTAAGGCGTAAGCTACAGGCTGAAAACACGAGTTTTCAAGTTATTAAAGATACCATTCGTCGAGATTTGGCGATTGATAAGCTGGTGAGAGAACGCCTACCTATTGCCAGCATTGGCGAGCAACTAGGCTTTATAGAGCCTGCATCCTTCACTCGTGCATTTAAACAATGGACAGGCGTTAGCCCAGGTGAGTATAGGCTCGGTGCACGCTAGTAAAATTAGCTAAGTAAGGCGTTCACCCGATCTAAATCTTGCTGAGTATCAATCCCTGCTGCAGGTGCTTGCTGAACTGCTGGCACAAAAATTCGTTCACCCATATTCAAAATACGCAGCTGCTCTAAAGACTCAATCTGTTCTAATTGGCTAATTGGCCATGTAATGTAGCGACGTAAGAAACTAGCGGTATAACTATAAATGCCAATATGCCTAAAATGAGTCGCTTGAGAAGCGCTAGCATTATCAGGAAAGCAATCTCGATCCCAAGGTATCGGAGCACGGCTGAAATACAAGGCATATTCTTGTTCATCACGAATGACTTTAACCGCATTAGGATTAAAGATTTCTTCTGTATCGGTAATAGGTGCGCAAAGGCTGGCTACCTGAGCGATATTTTGCTGCATGAGTGCGCTAGCGGCTTTATGGATTAATTCTGGCGGGATGAGTGGCTCATCACCTTGGCAGTTGACGATAATAGTCTCATCGGCCCAGCCCAGAGTATTAGCAACCTCAGTCAAACGCTCAGTTCCACTATTATGAGATGCCGCCGTCATAACGGCATTAAACCCTGCTTGTTTAACACAAGCTAGGATACGCTCATCATCCGTTGCCACGACCACTTCTTCGGCACCGGCTAACGCTGCTTTCTCACAAACGTGCAAAATCATCTCTTTGCCCGCTATTTTCAACATCGGTTTACCGGGTAAACGTGTTGATGCATAACGAGCAGGAATGACTACCTTATACGTCTGTTTCATATTAAGAACGCAACTCATCTGCCTCATCAGCACTAATTTTTCTTGCCTGATCTATTAACATAACTGGAATATCATCTCGTACGCTATACGCAAGGCGACACGGTACGCAAACCAGCTCTTGCTGTTCTTGTAAATATTTCAAACCAGACTTACAAGAAGGGCAGGCTAGAATTTCTAGTAATTTTTTATCCATTTGTTTTCTCTTTTATTAGTGCCAATAACGATAAACTAAATTTTTCCGACATTTTAGCTTTAATGGGTATATACCAGTGCTTATCTGTTGCAATAGTCGTACACTTTACCGCGTCTTTCTCTGTCATTAAAACCTGCTTATCGTCATCAAAGCTTATATCTTGTTGAGTATATTTATAGTGGTCGGGGAAAGTATGTGAATCAAAGACTAAACCGAACTTTTTCAAGTGAGCAAAAAAACGCGCAGGGTTTCCCAAACCAGCTAAGGCATGACAAGGCTGATTACTCAACTCACGCAACTCCTTTTGCTTAGACTCATCATTAATTCTAACGGCAATATCACCTTCAACCTGTAGCGGAAATTCACCCTTATTTGCCAAGCCATTACAAACGATAAAATCAACTGACTTCAAACGTTCTACCGGTTCGCGCAGAGGCCCTGCTGGCAATAAATAACCATTACCTTGCCGACGCTCACCATCAATCAATACAATTTCAATATCTCGCTGTAAAGCATAATGCTGCAGCCCATCATCAGAAATAATAATATCGCAACCATGGTGCTTAATTAGTGCTAACGCACTATCGGCCCGTTTTGGCCCAACAGCAACTGGGCAATCGGTACGTGCAGCTAATATTTTTGCCTCATCACCCACCACCCTCGCATCACTATCTGCTCTAACTTGCTGTGGCCAACTCGATGCAATGCCCCCATAGCCACGACTAATAACCCCCGGTGAATAGCCCGCTGCTTTAAGCAACTCAGCCAAATAGATAACCATGGGCGTTTTACCTGTACCACCAACGGTTATATTCCCAACAACAAGTACCGGAACGGGTAATTGCGTCGATTTAAAATAACCTTTCCTATAAAGAAATTCACGCACCTTAACAATTAAGCCAAATAAAACAGACACAGGGGTAAAGACTAATGCGATAGCACGCTTTCCATACCACATACTGTCAAAGAAGTTATTGATTGTCTGACCCATAAAACGCTATGAACCGTTATTCTTCAGCCGGTGGTTGATTAGCTGCAAAGGTAATATTAACAAAGCCTAACTGCCCTGCCGCATCCAATACGCTGATCACTGATTGATGCGTCGCTTGCCCATCGGCACTGATTAAAAGTTGAGGCGTTTTATTATCACCCGCTGCCTGTAGTAATGCCTTTTTGATGGTCTTTATTGACGAGTTAACAAGTTCTTTTTTATTAATAAAAAAGTGGCTCTGCGCATCAATGCTAATTTCTAGTGCTTTATCAATTTTTTTTTGTTCACCCGATGCCTGCGGCAACTCGATTTTTAATTGGGTTTCACGATCAAAGGTGGTTGTCACCATAAAAAAGATCAATAGTAAGAAAACCACGTCAATCAAAGGAGTTAAATTCAGGTCAAACGCAATTTTATTTTTTTTCCTGAAGTTCATTCCTTTACCCCCGTTCCCCACACATCATCTCAATCATTTTAACCGCCTCATCTTCCATTTTTATAACCAGCCCATCAATACGACCAGTGAAATAGCGATAGAACATCAGACTTGGAATAGCTACCGTTAAACCCGACGCGGTGGTAATCAGCGCTTGAGAAATACCACTCGCCAATACAGTCGGGTCACCTACACCGTGCGAAACGATTGCTGCAAAAACATTGATCATTCCCAGCACTGTCCCTAATAGGCCCAGCAAAGGTGTAATCGATGCAATAGTCCCAAGCGTATTGAGAAAACGTTCAAGCTCATACACAACTTGACGCCCCGCCTCTTCAATACTTTCTTTCATGATTTCACGGCCATGCGAAGAATTTTTAATGCCTGCGGCAAGTACCCTGCCTAAAGGCGAACTTTGAGAAAGTGTTTCCACCTTATGTTCATCTAATTTTCCCGCTTTATGCAGCTGCCAAACCGACGTAAGCAACTTATTAGGAATGATTTTTTCGCTACTGAGTGACCAAAAACGCTCTGCAATAATCGCCAACGAAACAACCGAGCAGGTAATAATAGGTAGCATCAACCAACCACCTTGTTCTAAAATTTCAAGCACAATACCCTCTATTCCAAATAATTCACAATGCGCATCATATTACTTCATTTTAAGCCGATCAGCACACACTTCGCACACTTCATATTTAAGCTCAGGTCATATAGGTTCCAGTAAAGCAAGCGTCATTCATCACAATGGCTCTATTCATGTCAACTTTCAAGCTTCTAATTCACTATATTCCTGCCGCATCCCTTGCTAGTGAGCCTCCTGAACCTTGCAGTGGTCCTAGTGGATTTTTCCTAGTTTTCTCAGAGTCAATAATAGGCACACCACTCCAAACTTTATACACCACTACGCCATCATCTAGCACAATTAAGGCATTAAAACGCCAACCTGTTTCAATCGTTTTACGCTTGAATTTAAGCAGATCTAAAAACATACTGCCCACTCTCTTTCTTTTAACCGTACCAGGGTGCGCCTCATAAGCCATGCAAAGCTCTTGCTTAGCTAAGCAAGAACGCACACTCAAAGGTAACTGTTCATGTTTAACAGAGTTATTTGGCACAAATTTTTGAATTACATCTAAGTAAGATAGTATTTTCACATTAGGTGTCGTATATGGATCAAAACCCAATTGGCGCAAACTCTTAACGGTCGTCTTATTTAATTCTATCGATTCATAAGCAGTCATCGCTTCGGCAAAACTATTCCAAGGTGACTTAGTTTCATTTTCTGTTTTTGGTAAAGCGCTACTACAAGCTGACAAAAGCAATAAAAGAAAAGAAATTGCCACTGTTAAGTTAGTCCCTGTCATTTATTAATTCCATATTAATAGTCATCATTTTAATTACTCTTAACTTTAAGCAACACCAAAAATCCAATCTATACCAACCTTCTTTAGAGCATAGTTCAGTCAAAAAAATATACTCTATTTATAGCACTAACCTGCAATCTATCAAACGATTGTTTTTTGCAGCACAGCATTTATCCTGTGGTAAACCAACAAATCTTCTAAATAAAAGCGTATAATACTTTTTTACACCTCTGATAGAGGGCTTAACTCTTTCCTTTTTAAGCCTCCACTATCCCCAAGTTAAGGCTCAAAAATGACATCCCAAGCAACTATAAGCTTCGCTGATTTAGCGTTGTCTACGTCTGTATTAGACGCTCTAAAACGTATCGGCTACGAACAGCCATCACCTATTCAAGCAGAAGCCATTCCGCATCTATTGAATGGCTTTGATTTAATTGGCACCGCACAAACCGGTACGGGTAAAACCGCCGCTTTTGCATTGCCTCTTTTATCTAAAATAGATCTAGATAAAAAGGCTCCACAAGTACTTGTTCTTACTCCTACCCGCGAATTAGCTATTCAAGTAGCTGAAGCATTTAAAACTTATGCCGGTGGCATGAAAGGTTTTAATGTACTACCTATCTATGGTGGTCAAAGCATGGACACACAGTTACGCCAACTAAAGCGTGGCGTGCAAGTTGTTGTTGGAACGCCAGGCCGAGTGATGGATCACTTACGTCGTAAAACATTAAAGCTAGATAATCTTAAAACTATCGTGCTTGATGAAGGCGATGAAATGTTAAGAATGGGCTTTATTGATGATGTTGAATGGATTTTAGAGCAAACACCTAGTGAGCGCCAAGTCGCTCTATTCTCAGCAACCATGCCTGCACCTATCCGCCGTGTTGCCGATAAGTATTTAAACTCACCAAAGGTCGTTAAAATCGTTTCTAAAACCTCAACGGTTGAACGAATTCAGCAGCAATTTTGGCTTGTTAGCGGCTTACATAAACTAGATGCACTAACTCGTATATTAGAAGTTGAAGACTTTGATGGCATCATCATGTTTGTACGCACTAAGGTACTAACTGTTGAGCTGGCTGAAAAATTAGAAGCTCGTGGCTATAGCGCCGCTGCTATTAACGGCGACATGACTCAAGCCTTACGTGAACGCACGATTGCACAGTTAAAATCAGGCAAAATTGATATTTTAGTCGCCACTGATGTTGCTGCTCGTGGTATTGATGTTGCGCGTATTAGTCACGTTGTTAACTACGATATCCCATACGATACTGAAGCTTATGTTCACCGTATTGGCCGTACAGGCCGCGCCGGCAGAACAGGTAAAGCTATTTTATTTGTAGCACCACGTGAACGTCGCTTACTTCGCGCGATTGAAAATGCAACACGTCAGAAAATCACTCCAATTGAACTGCCTACTCGTCAACAAGTTAACGAGAGCCGTGCTAATCAATTTAAAGAAAAAATTACTAGTACATTAGCCGCTACCGACCTTGTATTCTTTCAACAAGTCGTTCAATCATATTTAGAAGAAAACGATACCGACCCTATGCAGTTGGCTGCTGCACTCGCCTTTATGTCACAAAAAGACAAACCTCTCATTCTTGATGAGAAAAAGACAAAAGGTGATAAAGCGGGTCGTTCTCGCGGAGAAGATAGACGAGATCGACCTGATCGCTCATCAAGAGACAGTAAATCGTTCCGACCTGAACGCGAAGGCAAGTCAAAAGATAAACGCAAAAATGTGGACAGACCTCCAATGGAAAATTTCCGCATTGCCGTCGGTAGAGACCACAACATTATGCCGGGTGACATTGTGGGCGCAATTGCTAACGAAGCCGATGTGGAACCAAGAAATATTGGTCATATTGAACTAAAAGGTGACCATAGCTTTATAGAACTACCTATTGGCATGCCAAAAGTTGTTTTTGAAAGCCTTAAAAAACTCCGCGTACGTAACCAGCCGTTACAAATAGAAACAACTGATCACGTTGCAAAACCTGCCGCTACATCAGCTAAACCGGCTAACGGCAAGAAAAAAACATATACTAAAAAACCTAAAAAGAACAAGAACAGGTCTGACGTGTAGATAATGGGCAAACGCATGACAGAGCTTGAAATTAAAGTTGCGTATCAAGAAGACACTATCCAGCAGTTGGATAGTGTCGTTTGTCGGCAGCAAGAAGAAATTGATAAGCTTCAACGACAGTTCAAACAACTTACCCAAGCCATGGAATCTCCAGATGATGGCAGCAAGGCTGCACCGTCATTATTTGATGAGCTGCCACCCCACTATTAAAACCCTTCTATATCCATTAATTAACGACACATATCATCATGAGTATTAACTGGTACCCAGGCCATATGCATAAGGCCCAAAAAGAGATCAGAGAACGTCTTCCTGAAGTTGATATGTTCATTGAAATTGTTGATGCTAGGATTCCTTACAGTAGTGAAAACCCCATGCTGGCGAATATTCGTGGCGACAAACCTTGTTTAAAAATCCTTAATAAAACGGATTTAGCACAAGAAGATATTACCCATGAGTGGCAACAGTATTTAGAGCAAAAAAAGAACACAAAAACACTCGCTCTTAACCTACAACTACCCAATAAAAGTGAGCTTATTTTTTCACTTTGCCACAAATTGGTTCCCAATAAAGGCACCAAAACAACACCCATTACTTGCTTAATAACCGGCATTCCAAACGTAGGGAAATCCACCTTAATTAACACCCTTGCTGGCCGCACCATTGCAAAAACAGGCAATGAACCTGCCGTTACAAAAACCCAGCAGCGTATTGATTTGGGTAATAATATTATTTTATTTGACACCCCCGGCTTACTTTGGCCAAAAGTTGAAAACGAAGATAGTGGTTACCGCTTAGCCATTACTGGTGCGATTAAAGATACCGCAATAGAGTATGACGACATTGCCTATTACGCTGCCGACTTTTTTCTAGATAATCACCCTGAGGCAGTTATGCAGCGCTATGAAATCGAAGAAAAACCAAGAGACGCCACCGCATTACTTGAAGCGGTTGGACGAAAACGAGGTGCTTTAGTCAGCGGTGGACGCATCGACTTAAACAAAACATCAGCTATTTTTATTCATGATTTCCGTAGTGGAAGCTTTGGTAGTGTTAGTCTCGAAACACCGAGTGTCATTGAAAAAGAAATTGCTAAAACCGAGCAAATCAACGCTGAAAAAGCAGCTTTAAAAGCTAGCAGAAAAAAGAACTGGAAAAATAGGCGTTAACTTTACAGAATAACAAAGAGCACCACCCTTTTAGCGATTTAAAACCTAAAGAAATCTGGCTCTTTTTGCATCGTTAACGGCACGGCTACCTTCCCTTACCACCAACAATAGAAAAAATATATAACTATTCGAAAAATTGTACATTAGCCTCCGTTAGACGCTATATAATGTGCGCCTTGTAACATATAACTCACCCCTTTCATAAACACATAAGGACTCTAAATGAATTTTATAAGCCGCTTTAGCTGCCTACTCTTTCTTTTTTTACCCACTCTAGCCTTCGCCGCCGAACCTGGTGGACACACGTCGTTAGACCTAACTAACCACACTGTTGGTTACTTAGCGCTTGCTGTTTTCGTACTAGCCTACTCATTGGTTATTTTTGAAGAACAGCTTCATTTACGAAAGTCTAAACCGGTGCTATTAGCCGCTGGTATCATCTGGATTATGATTGCCATTGTGTACCAGCAACATGGCTTTGATCACGCAGCAGAAGTAGCTTTAAGACATAACTTCTTAGAGTATGCCGAGTTATTCTTCTTCTTACTTGTTGCAATGACTTACATCAACGCGATGATTGAGCGCGGTGTATTTGATGCATTAAGGGGCTGGTTAGTTAAAAAAGGTTTTAGTTACAAAAGCTTATTTTGGTTACTAGGCATTCTTTCTTTCTTCATCTCCCCTGTTGCCGATAACTTAACCACCGCACTTATTATGTGTACGGTTGCTTTAACTGTTGGAGCAAAATCACCTAAGTTCGTATCAATATCATGCATAACTATTGTTGTTGGTGCAAACGCGGGTGGTGCATTTAGCCCATTTGGTGATATCACAACCCTAATGGTATGGCAAAAAGGTATTGTTCAGTTCTCCGAATTCTTTGCCCTATTTATTCCTTCTGTTGTTAACTTTGTTGTTCCTGCGGCAATCATGCATTTCTTCATTCCAGATGGCACACCTGATGCTGTAGAAGGTGATGAATTGGTTATGAAACGTGGTGGCTTAACAATTGTTGTTTTATTCCTATTAACCATCGTTACGGCTGTTAGTTTCCATAACTTCCTACACCTACCACCTGCTATTGGTATGATGACTGGTCTAGCTTATTTGAAATTCTTTGGTTACTACCTGAAAAAAACTTACCACTTAGAAGAAAGTTCAAAAGAAAACCCTTTATCAAGTAACATTGTTGCTGAAAACTCAGCTCCAGATGCACACGACAGTAAAGGCTTTGACGTATTCAATAAAATTGCTGGCGCAGAGTGGGACACTTTATTCTTCTTCTACGGCGTAATCATGGCGGTAGGTGGCCTTGGCTTTATTGGTTACTTAGGTATGGCATCTGAAGCTATGTATGGCCAATTAGGCCCAACAACCGCTAATATTATTGTCGGTATACTCTCTGCGATTGTTGATAACATTCCGGTTATGTTTGCAGTATTAACGATGCAACCTGATATGTCTCATGGGCAATGGTTATTGGTCACTCTAACAGCAGGTGTTGGTGGCAGCTTACTATCAATTGGTTCTGCTGCGGGTGTTGCATTAATGGGTCAAGCACGTGGTATTTACACCTTCGCTTCACATCTTAAATGGGCGCCTGTTATTGCTCTGGGTTATGCGGCTAGTATTTATACACATTTACTAATTAATGCCGATTTATTTTAAGTACGATTAAACATAAATGAATCAACCTTTTGCCTTTCCTATTTTAGGGTTCGCTGCTTGTAGCGGCACTGGCAAAACAACTTTAATAAGCCGCCTCATTCCTCTTTTGAATGAGCGCGGCCTTAAAGTTGGCTTAATTAAACATAGTCATCATGACTTTGAGATAGACCATCCTGGGAAAGACAGCTACCGCTTACGTAAAGCCGGCGCGTCTCCTGTTGTTTTAGTATCAAGCCATCGCCGAGCGGTTATTACTGAGTTATCAGCCGGTGAGCCCTGTTTATCTGACCAACTCTTTTGCTTTACTAACGAGCCCATCGATTTGGTTATTGTTGAAGGCTTTAAGCAAGAAAGATTTCCAAAAATTGAGTTACACCGGACAGAACTCAGGCAGCCGCTACTCTACCCAAACGATAGTTCAATCATTGCTATTGCTAGTGACTCTAAACAAGCATTCGATATCCCGAGCATTGATATAAACAATCCTAAAAATGTTGTAAATTTCATCATCAATCAATTTTTAAGCGAGAAAAGTAATGGCTGACTGCTGTAGTGCTCCAAATTTACTCCCTCTTGAGCAAGCGCTCATCCAAATACTACAAAGCTTACCCTGCAACCAAGGCTATCAGCGATTAGACCTTAAAAAATCATTACACCGAATTGTTTACAACGATATTCATTCGGCTATTAACGTTCCTGGTTTTAGAAACTCATCAATGGATGGCTATGCTCTTCATTCCAGCTCTAAACAAAATTCTCCACTAAAAGTCATCGGTACTTCATGGGCAGGGCAACCCTATACAGGGGAACTACAAAGCGGTGAATGCATTCGTATATTCACCGGTGCTTACATCCCCGATAGTTGTGATTGTGTTGTGATGCAAGAAAACGTTACTCGAACAGCGGATAGCATCACGATTAATCAATGGCCTGAACAGTTTGAAAATGTCCGTAACATTGGTAGCGACATACAACAAAGCCAACAACTTTTTAGTCAAGGCCACTACCTTAAAGCTGCAGACATTGGCCTCCTCGCCTCTTGTGGAATTGCCAACGTGGCTGTATTTAACCCGGTTACCGTGGGCTTCTTCTCAACGGGTGATGAACTGGTTTCCATGGGCTCACAACTTGAGTTAGGGCAAATATACGACAGTAATCGGTACACCATTCAAGCTCTACTTGAAGAAGCTGGCGTTACACCGCTTGATATGGGCGTTATTCCCGATAAACCAGAAGCGGTTGAAGCCGCTTTGTTGTCAGCTTCAAAACATTGTGACGTAATCATCACTAGTGGCGGTGTTTCAGTCGGTGAAGCTGATTTTATCACCGATGTTCTCGCTAAAATAGGCAAAATAAACCTATGGAAAATTGCCATTAAACCCGGCAAACCGCTACTTTTTGGCAGCGTGAATAAAACGGCTTTCTTTGGCTTACCCGGTAATCCTGTTTCTGTTATGGTCACCTTCCAGCAAATTGTATTGCCTGCCCTGCATAAAATGATGGGGCTGCAAGCTGATCGCCCATTGATTACCCTACGTGCAACGGCAACTGAAGAGATTAAAAAACAACCTGGTCGTAAAGAATTCCAACGCGGCATCGTCACAGAAAATAACGGTGAATTAAGCGTTAGCCTAACGGGTAGCCAAGGCTCTCATATACTCCGATCAATGTCCCAAGCCAATTGCTTAGTTATTTTGCCGCACGAAAATGCTGGCATTAAAAAAGGTCAGCCAGTAGACATTCAGTTATTAGGAAAAAACTTATAAGTAAGCTCCTAAATTCCTTCGGCTTATTTAGTTGAATAATAATCTAAGGGCCTTTGTAGGAAAATCCTCTTTCTCTTATACCGAATGATCTAA
>Ga0209081_1001881_pt1 | contig 12357 bp, 12 predicted proteins | sample GOMGulsemesocosm_4_FD_184636 | JGI IMG/M metagenome (GOLD analysis project Ga0209081, IMG submission 184636) | Methane-oxidizing microbial communities from mesocosms in the Gulf of Mexico - GOM15B Gulf of Mexico (SPAdes) (version 2) | ecosystem: Environmental > Aquatic > Marine > Cold seeps... | reverse complement strand
TTAACAACTCAGGTTGAGCCGGTAGTTTTATATGTTTCGATGGATGAGTCATGTCAAGCATTACGATCCTTCATTAAAGTTTTATTGAGCACTATCGTTCCGTTCTAACACACGATATTAAATGATATAGCGAGACCGAGACCTTTGTACGAAAGCCTTTTCGCTCCTATACGTCGTCGCCTAAAGCGCCTACTGTTGGTAAAACGAACCCAAAGCACTCGCTATGCTCAATCGGTCATTTACTACAGCAAACTCCCTCATTCCGCGCGTTTTTGCCTCGCCTAGAAACGAAACCTTCTTCCGTGCAAAGGTCTCAGTTTATTCAATAGCTAACAACTCTACATCAAAAATCAATGTAGAACCGCCTTTTATAGGCCCAGTAGAACTGTTTCCATAAGCCAGCTTACTGGGGATAAAAAAGCGAGTTTTTTCGCCAACTATCATTAATTGAACCCCTTCTGTCCAACCCTTAATAACTCGGTTCAAGCCAAAACTTATCGGAGCACCCCGCTCTACAGAGCTGTCGAACACCGTACCATCAAGTAAAGTACCGTGATAGTGAACCTTAACCTTATCTTTTGCTGATGGATGCACCGTTCCCGCTCCTTCTTTTAATACAAGGTACTGCAAACCACTGGTGGTTGTTTTAACGCCTTCTTTGGAAGCGTTTTCCGCTAAAAACTCTTCACCCATTTTAATATTCTCAGACGTAGCTGCATTAGAACCACCACTTGAGAAATTTTGTAATAAATAAAACAACACCGCAATAACGGCAATAATAAGAACAATTTTCATCTATACCTCTTTATTTGATAACACTCAATTTGGAAATAACTTTTTTAACATCGCTAACAGTTCGAGTTAGTTTAATCACCCGTGTTAGCTGGGTCGAGCTACTCACATGCCCATAAAGTGTCACTACACCCCGATAGGTATCAACATTAATATCAAAAGCATCTACTTGATCATCCTTTATCAACGTTGCTTTAACTCGGCTAGTAATAGATATATCACTGGCAATAACGCCTAAAGGACGCTCGTCCTTACCGGCAGCATAACCACCTACACCTGCGCCTCCAACTAATACCGCTGTACAACCACTCATTACTAACATTGCACTAATAACAATAACACCAATAAACTTATTCATCTTAATCCTATACTAATCGTTACGCCTTGATCGGCCATACGAAATAAATGCTCAGCGAGCCTTTCTAGCTTGTCTATTCAGCTGCTTTAAGCGCCTTAACTTATCCGATATTTTTATTTCTAAACCACGTTCTACCGGCTCATAATATTGCTGGCCAGCCAGTTCCTCCGGCAGATAAGTTTCCCCCGCAGCAAAAGCATTGGCTTCATCATGGGCGTAACGATACCCTTGATGATACCCTTCGTCTTTCATCAGTTTAGTCGGTGCATTACGTAAATGATACGGAACTTCTAAACTACCGCTGCTTTTAATAACCGCACCCACCGTATTAAACGCTTTATAAACAGCATTACTTTTAGGTGCGCAGGCTAAATAGGTAATCGCTTGCGCTAATGCCAATGCTCCTTCAGGAGAACCCAGTCGCTCTTGGGCCTCCCAAGCATTAAGCGCTAACTGTAAACCGCGTGGGTCAGCGTTACCGATATCTTCAGAGGCAATGCGTACAATTCGCCTTGCTACATAAAGTGGGTCACACCCCCCATCAAGCATTCTTCTTAACCAATATAATGCTGCATCGGGATCACTCCCCCGTACTGATTTGTGCATGGCAGATATTTGATTGTAAAAATCCTCACCATGGTTATCAAATCGGCGCAAACCATCTTTAATAACCTCTTCAATGGTTTCCCGTGTTATTTCCTTACCGTTAGCTGAGCTAGTTAAACTCACGCTCAGTTCTAGGTAGTTCAATAAACGCCTAGCATCACTATCAGCCGCATTGATTAATAATTCAACAGCATTACTCTCTATTGAAAATTCAGCACCAAAACCCTGCTCTGCATCACTCAGCGCATGATCCAAAATAAGCGCTAATTCGTCCTTCTGAAGCGGCTTAAGAGTATAAACCCGCGCTCGAGATAATAAGGCATTATTCAGTGAAAAAGAGGGGTTCTCCGTTGTCGCACCAATAAAGGTAAAAACGCCCGCTTCCACATGAGGCAAAAAAGCATCTTGCTGCGATTTATTAAATCGATGCACCTCATCAACAAACAAAATAGTACTTTGCTGTTTTTCAGCTCGGTTACTTTTAGCCTCTTCAACCACTAGGCGAATATCTTTAACCCCAGCTAAAACGGCAGACAAAGCAATAAAGCAAGCATCAGCCTGTTGCGCAATAATTCTGGCTAGCGTTGTTTTACCAACCCCGGGCGGGCCCCATAATATTAATGAATGAAGCTGGCCGCTATGAATCGCTTCATACAGGGGCTTACCCTCAGCTAAAAGGTGATGTTGTCCTGAGAAGTTATCAAGTTTGTTGGGTCGTAAGCGTTCAGCTAAGGGTTTACTATCATCCATTAATTAGCCAGCTCTTCAAAAACATCCGCCCCTTGCGGTACTTTAAACTCAAAAAAATCATTTGCAATGACGGGGTTCACGACCACATCAGTAAAGAGCAAACGTGTGGTTTGGCCAAAGTTATCTTGCAGTAACATACGCGATAATGTGCCTTGCTTAAAACCTAGCTTCATCAACTCAAAACCACTCTCTTCATCTTTGGGGGTTAATTGTAACCACTGCAACTCTTCAGCATCAGCAAGCTCTTGCACATCAAATAATTTTTCTAGCGATTGCGTTCCTAAAATAATAGCCAAAGGTGAAGAGCCTATCGCTTGAGAAGCCGCTTTAATGGTTACTTGCTCTAAGTCTTCATCATAAACCCAAACTTTTTTACCGTTTGAAATAATTTTTTGTATATAAGGCGTCGTGTAATGCCAACGAAATTCGCTGGGTTTGCTAATCCAAAACTCACCTGTCGATGATTGTATTTTTGTATTCTGCTCACTACTAATAATTTGCGTGAATTGCCCACTTAATTGCTGATACGTTTCTAAATGAGCTAATAAGCGCTGCTGAGCATCTTGCGCAAAGCTACTCATGCTTAACAACATGAGTGTTATCAACCCCAAACCTCTGAATATACATTTCATCAATTACAACTCCGGTGGCGGTGGCGCTAGAACTTCACGCGACCCATTCGATTCTAAAGGTCCAACGACCCCACTACGTTCCATTTCTTCAACCATACGTGCCGCACGGTTATACCCAATACGGAGTTTACGTTGCACTCCAGAAATAGATGCTTTTCGTGTTTCCGTCACAATGCGTAAGGCTTGATCATAAAGTTCATCAATATTATCTGGTGAATCACCTCCACCATCAAATTCTGCAGGATCTGAGGTGGTAAGAATGCCCTCAATATAATTTGGTTTGCTCGATTTTTTCAGCTGTTGAACCACCTTATGCACCTCGTGGTCGTCAACAAAAGCGCCATGTACTCGTTGCGGTAAACCTGAGCCAGGCGGTAGGTACAACATGTCACCATTACCGAGTAAGGCTTCAGCACCAGATTGGTCTAAAATAGTTCGAGAGTCAATTTTAGAGGAAACTTGAAAGGCGATACGGGAAGGAATATTAGCCTTAATCAAACCAGTTAACACATCAACCGATGGGCGCTGAGTAGCTAACACAAGGTGTAAACCAGCCGCCCGCGCCTTTTGCGCCAAGCGAGCAATAAGCTCTTCTACTTTTTTGCCAACTACCATCATCATATCGGCTAATTCGTCGATAATAATAACAATTTGCGGCAGCTCGCTGAGTGTTCCAGCACTGTCTTCATCAATAAAAGCCGTTGGCTCCCATAAAGGGTCGGCTAATGGACTACCTTCTTTTATCGCCTCTTTAACTTTTTTGTTATAGCCGGTTAGGTTTCTAACTCCTAATAAAGACATTAATTTATAGCGCCGCTCCATTTCGGCAACGCACCAACGTAGCGCATTAGCCGCTTCTTTCATGTCAGTTACAACCGGCGTTAACAAATGTGGAATACCTTCATAAACGGATAATTCCAACATTTTAGGGTCGATCATAATCATTCGAACCTGCTCGGGTGTTGCCTTATATAGCAAGCTCAAAATCATCGCGTTAATAGCAACTGATTTACCTGAACCCGTCGTACCCGCAACCAATAAATGCGGCATTTTAGCTAAATCGGCTACCGTTGGTTGCCCAGCAATGTCTTTACCTAATACCAAGGTGAGTGCTGAATTAGATTTTTCATAAGCTTCAGAAGAAAGCACTTCACTTAAACGTACCATTTCACGCGATTCATTAGGAATTTCCAGACCAATCACCGATTTCCCCGGTATCACCTCAACCACACGGACACTATTCGTTGACATAGAACGCGCTAAGTCTTGCGATAAACCACTAATACGGCTCGCCTTAATACCTGGCGCAGGTTGAATTTCAAACCGTGTAATAACGGGTCCCGGGTGTACCGCTACCACATCAACTTCTACCCCAAAGTCTTCAAGTTTTAACTCAACCAATTTAGACAATGCTTCCAAAGCTGCTTGTGAGTAGCCTTCTACATGCTCACCGGGCTCATCAAGTAGAGCCAATGCCGGCAAAGCACCCACAGGCTCATCAAACAATGCCACCTGACGTTCTTTATCTTTCCGTTCACTGGTTTTAATCGGCTTAATTTGTGGTGCAATCCGTGCTTTGGGTTTCTCAAGAAACTTTTTACTTTGTTTCTTAAAGGTATCGACACGTTGTTTTTTTGCCTCGCCCGATGCCTTGCGCTCTTTACTATCTTCAATATACGTTTTGATAGCAACAAAACCACGGTAAGCAACATACCCCAGCTTATCCATCAACGCGAGCCATGATAGACCTGTTGAGAGGGTAATACCTACTAAAAAGCTACAAAACAATAATAAGGTAGCACCTTGTGAGGCAAATAAATGAATTAATAAATCGCCAAATTCCAGGCCAATAATACCACCCGCAGACCCCGGTATTTTCAACCAATCCTGGTGATAATGCATATCAAGCAGACCCGCACCCGCAATTAAAAAAACGAGAAAGCTCACCCAACGAATAGTTTGATGCGCAAGCGTATCGGCATCATCTGTTTTGGCTTCTGATAAAAATTTCCAAGCACTGCTAAATAACATAAATGGAAAGGTAAATGACATCAGCCCAAAGGCCGTAAGCATCATATCGGCAATCCCTGCACCGACTAGCCCTGTCATATTTAACACCACATCAGAGGAGCTTCGGTGTGTCCATGCGGGGTCATCGACGTTATAACTAAACAATGCCCCTAATAAAAATAGCGCCAGCGCAAAAAGAACAAAGAATGCCGACTCTCTTAATAATTTAATCACCTGAAGCTGCGCAACTGAGCCTGCTTGAACGTCCGTTTTTAAAGTCAATTAACTTAATCTAAACCTTTATATTATTCATCTATACACTTGTTACTTATCGATTTAATTAAATATCAATAAGAACTTCTCCACCCTTAATATTAACAGCGTTGCGCATTATATTATCATTTTCATACCAGTTGTTTAACGTTATTCGCTGAACATAAGCCGGTAGTAAGGCTGACAACGCCTGCGTTGCCGTACGAGGTACTGCACCAGGCATATTACTAACACAAAAGTGTAATACACCTTCTTCAACAAAAGTGGGATGCTCATACGTTGTTGGCCGCGTTGTTTCTACGCAGCCACCTTGGTCAACTGAGATATCAACTAGCACTGAACCAACCTTCATTAATTTAAGTTCAGAGCGGCTGATAAAATGAGGACTTCGTTTCCCCGGAACAAGTAAAGCCCCCACCAGTAAATCCGTCGTCGGCAATAAGGAACGGCACACAGTTTCATCATGAATTAGTTGTATATTTGCATCTAGCTGAGCAATTCTATCCAGTGCTAGTTGGTATTGATCAAAGACAGCAACCTTCGCTCCCATTCTGCTTGCCAATAATGCGGCTTGAGTGCCCGCAGACCCTGCGCCTAAAACCAATACTTGACCACTATCGACCCCTTGTTGAGCATCAGCATTCGCCCCACCCAGCATCAACCCCATTCCACCTTGCTGTAATTGTAATAAATTGCTGCCTATTTGAACGGCTAAGCGGCCTGCTATTTGACTCATTGGTTTTAATAGAGGCAAAGCCTTATTTTCCATCACCGACTCAAAAGCCAAAGCAGTCACACCTAATTTAGCGAGTTGATTAGCCAGTTTCGGGTTAGCTGCCAAATGTAAGAAACAAAACAAAGTATGCTTATCTGTTAAATAATCAAGGTCTGCTCCAACCGGCTCTTTTACTTTAATAATCAATTCATTATCTAAATACAAGGCCTTAGCATCGCTGCAAATTTTCACACCCAACTCGCTATATTCACAATCAGAATAACCGCTTAATAGCCCAGCTCCCTGCTCAATAGATACCCTATGTTGCTTATTAATGAGGGCTAAACAAGCCTGCGGAGATAAAGCAACACGCCCTTCAAATGGTTTTATTTCTTTAGCAATGCCAATATTCATATGCTTAACACTTTACCTCATTCAGTCTAATCGCCATACTACATGACTTTAAAAAACGCCTACAAACAGTTTAATACAGGAGCCAGTAATGAGCGACACTTCACACCACCAATTAATTATCCTAGGATCAGGCCCTGCCGGTTATACCGCGGCTGTTTATGCTGCCAGAGCCAACCTGAACCCACTATTAATTACCGGCATTGAACAAGGCGGCCAATTAATGACCACCACTGAGGTTGATAACTGGCCCGGCGATGTCGAAGGTCTTCAAGGCCCCGCTTTAATGGAAAGAATGAAAGCGCATGCCGAACGTTTTGATACAAAAATTCAATTTGACCATATCCATACCACGAACCTTGAGCAACGCCCTTTCACCTTAGAAGGCGATGCAGGTACTTACACTTGTGATGCTCTTATTATTGCTACCGGTGCATCCGCTCAATATTTAGGCTTAGAATCTGAAGAAGCTTTTAAAGGTAAAGGTGTATCCGCCTGCGCTACTTGCGATGGTTTCTTTTATAAAAAGCAACGTGTTGCGGTTATTGGCGGTGGTAATACTGCGGTTGAAGAAGCCTTGTATTTATCAAATATTGCAGACCATGTGACAGTTATTCACCGTCGTGATAGTTTCCGTTCTGAGAAAATTCTGTCTGATAAGCTAATGAAAAAAGTAGCGGATGGAAATATCTCGGTTGAGTGGTTTAGTGAACTTGATGAAGTGCTAGGCGACAAAATGGGCGTTACTGGAATGCGCATTAAAAACACTCAAGATGGCAGCACTAAAGAAATAGACCTAGAAGGTATTTTTGTTGCTATTGGTCACTCACCAAATACACAAATATTCGCTGGTCAGTTAGAGATGAATAACGGTTACTTAGAAACTCATAGTGGTAATAAAGGTAACGCATCACAAACAAGCACTCCAGGCGTTTTTGCTGCGGGTGATGTTGCCGATTCAATCTATAGACAAGCGATCACATCGGCTGGTTCTGGCTGTATGGCTGCGTTGGATGCGGAACGCTTCCTTGACGGCTTAGCCGAGGACTAAGCACACGTTTTGATGCTTCCATGGCTTGACCCTGACGATGATTCAGATCCTTTTCCTGCGATTGAACTCGCATTAAAAGATCCCGATGGCTTATTAGCGGCTGGCGGCTCATTACGACCTGAACGATTGCTTAAGGCTTATCGTTCAGGTATTTTTCCTTGGTTTGAGGATCAGCAACCTATTTTATGGTGGAGCCCTGACCCTCGTTTAATGCTTAAGCCTTCAGAATTACATATTTCGCGTAGCTTAAATAAATTCATCAAAAAACAGCATTACCATTGCACTATCGATACGGCGTTCAACCGCGTAATGTCGGCGTGTTCAGCACCACGCGAGCAACAAGATGGTAGCTGGATAACCGATTCAATGATTGATGCCTACCAAGAGTTATTCAAACTTGGGCACGCACACTCTGTAGAGGTTTGGCTAAACGATGAGTTAATTGGCGGCTTATATGGCGTTTGTATTGGTCAGGTGTTTTTTGGTGAGTCGATGTTTAGTCGGCAAACCAACGCCTCTAAAGTGGGCTTTGCATTTATATGTCGCCATTTAGCCGAATGGGGCTGCGAAGTTGTTGATTGTCAGGTTCATTCTGACCATTTAGAAAGCTTAGGTGCAGCGGTTATTCCCCGCGACTCATTTATGCAATTGCTAGATCAATACTGCCCGCTCCCGCTTTCTAATAATGCTTGGCACACTGAATGAGCAATAACAATAACACTCAACAACAATTGGCGCTGTATATTTCCTCGGCGCAAGATTGCGATTATTTAGCTCAGCAAAAATCGAGTAATGTTTTCATTGCGCCCGATGCGGACGTAACACCTGAAGTATACGAACAATTAATATACTTAGGTTTTAGGCGCAGTGGACAGCATGTTTACCGTCCTCATTGCAAAACCTGTCACCACTGCATATCGACCCGCATAGATGTTAATAGCTTCAAACCTTCGCGCAGTCAAAAACGAATACTCGCAAAAAATAAGACATTAACATTTAGCCCCCTACCAGCCGATTTTACAGAACAACATTATCAGCTTTATTTGCGCTACCAAGCACATAAGCATCCCGGCGGCTCAATGCAGGAGTTTGGTCGAAGCGAATACCGGTCATTTTTATGTGAATCACTCGGTAATAGTGTGATTTTCGAAACAAGACTCGATAATAAATTACTCGCGGTATCAGTCACCGATGTATTCTCCCGTTCAATCTCTGCGGTTTATACCTTTTTTGACCCCGAATTTGCCTCACTCAGCTTAGGTACTTACAGCGTATTACAGCAAATTCATTACGCAAAAACTCAAGGTAAGCAGCATGTATACCTTGGTTATTATGTGAAAGACTCCCAAAAAATGAATTATAAATCTAATTTTAGGCCGCTTGAGATGCTCATTGAAAACCGCTGGTTATCATTTACAAAAGAAAACCCATTACCTGAGATGAGTAGCCCTCTCGGTTCAAAGGAACATTTTTAACTCAATTAACACCTTGCTCGCTTGAAATAGTGTAAAATCGCGCCGCATTCGCCTATTAATTAGGCCGTTAGTTAAAAAATAATTTAAAGGAACACATGGCAAAAGAAGATCAAATTGAAATGGAAGGCGTTGTAAAGGATACACTTCCAAACACAATGTTTCGCGTTGAACTAGAAAATGGCCACGTCATTACTGCACATATTTCAGGAAAAATGCGCAAGCATTACATCCGCATATTAACCGGTGACCGTGTCAAAGTTGAAATGACGCCTTACGACCTTAGCAAAGGCCGTATTACTTACCGCGTTAAATAAGAATACGAAAGGTTTGCACGAAGTTACTTCGTGCAAACCTTTCAGTTTAGTCCTGCTCGACCAAATCCTTGCTAGCCTCGGTAATAATAAAATCAATTTTATTATCTTTTAAGTCAACCTTCACCGACCCACCATTTGTTAGCTTTCCAAAAACAAGCTCGTTCGCGAGAGGCTTCTTAATGTGCTCTTGAACCGTACGCTCCATCGGTCTTGCACCCATCTTAGGATCATAACCTTTCTTCGCTAACCAGCTTCTAGCCTCCGGTGATAGGGTCAGACTAACGTTTTTATCGTGCAATTGCGCCTCAAGCTGGAAGATAAACTTATCGACCACATAAATAATGGTTTCTTCAGACAAAGCTTTAAATTGCACAACCGCATCTAAACGATTCCTAAACTCCGGAGTAAAGGCCTTTTCAATAACCTGCATCCCATCACTAGAATGCTCTTGCTCAGTAAAGCCCATTGATGCACGACTCGCCTCTTGAGCACCCGCATTCGTCGTCATCACCAGCATAATATTTCTAAAATCAGCCTTACGACCGTTATTATCGGTTAACGTACCGTGATCCATAATTTGCAATAACAAGTTAAAAATATCAGGGTGCGCTTTCTCAATTTCATCCAGTAATAAAATTGCATACGGGTGTTTCGCTACTTCTTCGGTTAATAAACCACCTTGGTCATAACCTACATAACCGGGCGGTGAACCAATTAAACGTGAAACAGTATGTCGCTCCATATATTCAGACATATCAAAGCGGATCAAATCCACGCCCATAATTTTTGCAAGCTGCTGAGTCACCTCTGTTTTACCCACGCCTGTTGGCCCTGCGAACAAAAATGAGCCGATTGTACGCTCTTCATTCCCAAGTCCTGCACGGCTTAAAATAACCGCGTCAGATAGCTTCTCAATCGCTTGATCCTGACCAAACACCACCAGCTTTAAATTACGCGCTAAGTCTTTCAGTTTATCTTTATCTTGTGAAGAGATACTCTTTTCTGGAATACGCGCAATTTGTGCAATAATTTTTTCAATATCGTCACTTAAGATAATTTCTTTACGATCATCAACCGGTAATAAACGCTGCTTAGCTCCCGCTTCATCCAATACATCAATCGCTTTATCCGGTAAAAAACGATCATTAATATAGCGATCGGCTAATTTTGCCGCTGTTTCTAAGCTGTCTGTGCTGTATTCAATATCGTGATGCTCTTCATACTTTGATTTCAAGCCTTTCAAAATATGAATGGTGTCATCAACAGACGGTTCATTAATATCAATTTTTTGGAAACGCCGCGCTAGTGCATGATCCTTTTCGAAAATCCCACGAAACTCTTTATACGTAGTTGAACCTATACAACGTAAATCACCCGATGCTAATGCAGGCTTAATCATATTAGACGCATCCATTACGCTGCCTGATGCCGAGCCAGCGCCAATAATGGTATGAATTTCATCAATAAATAAAATAGAGTCTGGCTCAGATTTAATCTGAGAAACCAAACCTTTTAGGCGTTTTTCAAAATCACCTCGATATTTTGTACCCGCCACCAGCGATCCCATATCTAAGGAATAAATCGTTGTTTCTGCTAAAACTGCTGGCACTTTTTCTTCAATAATTTTTAATGCTAAGCCTTCGGCAATCGCTGTTTTACCCACGCCTGCCTCACCGACTAATAAGGGGTTATTTTTTCGACGACGACATAAGGTTTGAATCGTTCGCTCTAACTCTTTTTCACGACCAATTAATGGGTCTATTTTACCAAGGCGAGCCTGTTCATTTAAGTTAACCGTGTATTTGCTCAATGGATCACTGCTAGCTTGCTCGCCTTCTGCCGCAGGTATCTCTTCAAAGCCATCCGCCTCATCATCCTCATCAAGTCGCGCAATACCGTGTGAAATATAATTAACGGCATCTAAGCGGCTCACATCTTGTCGGCTCATTAAGTAAACCGCCTGTGAATCTTGCTCGCTAAATATTGCAATTAATACATTCGCACCCGTTACTTCTTTTTTACCGGATGATTGCACATGAAATACAGCCCGTTGTAATACACGCTGAAAACCTAAAGTCGGTTGTGTTTCGCGTTCAACTTCCATTGGAATAAGAGGAGAGGTTTCATCTAAATACATTTCAAGGTCGGCAATCATGGTTTCAACATTGCCCCCTGATGCCTGAAATACCTCACGCGCCGATGCATTATGCATCATCGCTAATAATAGGTGCTCCACGGTAATGTACTCATGTCGTTTATCATGCGCTCGCTTAAAGGCACCATTTAATGACTCTTCCAATTCTTTATTCAACATAACTTACTCCACTTCTTCTAATGTGCATTGCAATGGGTGCTGGTTTTCTTGTGCATACAACACAACCTGCTGCACTTTTGTTTCCGCAATATCTTTAGTATAGACGCCACAGACACCAACACCGCTGGTATGTACATTCATCGTAATACGAACGGCCTCTTCTTTCTCTTTATAAAAGATCGTTTGCAAAATAGACACCACAAAATCCATCGGCGTAAAGTCATCATTCAGCAACAACACCTTATACATCGGTGGCTTCTGAAGCTTTGGCCTCGCCTCTTGTAACGCTAGGTCTCCATCATGGTCATCTTCAAAGGGTAAATCTGGCATACGTCATCTTCTCTTTCTATAAATAATAGTTTGTAGAGTCCCCGCTGAATAGCTACTGTACTTAACAGAGGTTTCTTAAGGTTATTTTGACAGAAAAAAGATTAAAAAAGCTTATTAAAGCGGCTTCTATTTTTTTCTCATCTAAAAAAACCCGAGACCCATTAAATGGAGTCTCGAGTCTTGTTTTTCAAGTCCACAAATGGACTACTGGATATTACGCTCCATAAGGAGCATGGATTTAAGCTCTCAGTCAGAAACCAGTGAAACGAATTCAGCATCGACGTCTTTATTAATATACGCCATTCCAAGCTTATTCAAATACTCTA
>Ga0209081_1001879_pt1 | contig 12363 bp, 8 predicted proteins | sample GOMGulsemesocosm_4_FD_184636 | JGI IMG/M metagenome (GOLD analysis project Ga0209081, IMG submission 184636) | Methane-oxidizing microbial communities from mesocosms in the Gulf of Mexico - GOM15B Gulf of Mexico (SPAdes) (version 2) | ecosystem: Environmental > Aquatic > Marine > Cold seeps... | reverse complement strand
TCCACCGCTTATTTAAGCAATAATATTTTGGCTCTATGTAATCGAGATGTTTTTCATGACTGGTTTAAGCATCGTTTAGTTTATAAATCATGGATGAGTGCGCATATTTTATTGACTTGCTGTATCAGTATTTTGGTTTGGTATCACCTGTTTTTTGCCTTTGCATATAGCTAATCGCTATGATCAATAAAAGCAATTCCTATCTTCTTGCGAGCATCATTTCATTTCTTTGCATAATGCTGTTGTTGCAAACTGATTTTGAGCGTTGGAATCAGCCAGGGCCATTTAATCCAGGCCATGAAGATTTGGCGTGTAATGAATGTCATTTAAAAACTAAAAGTTCAGTGCGCCAGCAACTACAGGCGAATGTACAGTATTTGCTTGAGCAACGTAAGACTGAAGCTGATTTTTATTATCATAAAATAGATAATAAGCACTGCATTGCCTGCCATAACATGGATAAAGACCTGCATTCATCTTACCGCTTTAATGAACCTCGATTTAATGAAGTAAGAGAGAAAATACATCCAGAGCAATGTGTTTCATGTCACAAAGAGCATATTGGTCAGCGCATAAGTCAATTTAAAATAAGTGACTGCAAGCTTTGCCATAAAGAGTTGAAGATTAAAAATGACCCTATTACCGTGCCGCATGAAGAGTTAATCGAGCGTAAAGACTGGCAGACCTGTTTAGGTTGTCACGATTATCATGGCAATCATGATATGGTTTTGGAGAAAACCGTAGGGCGCGCAATAAGGCAGGAGCAATTACTGGATTATTTTAGTAAAGCTGAATCGCCTTATACCGGAGCATTAATAACCAAAGCAAAGAGTACACGTTATGAAAAATAATAAATTATTTATTCTTGTGTCGCTAACGATGGTTTGTTTGGCTGTCTATTTGTTTAAAACAGCACCACCACCGCTAGATGACGGCTTGAAAAAACAAGGTATCCAGCTACCTGTCAGTGTCTTATTTAATATTATTGCCGAGGAAAATAATGTCGTCCGTAGCTTGTATACCAAAGAAATCGTGACGCAAGGTAAAAGTGCAGGCCTGAAATTTAGTGAAGACTGGGAAGATAAAGAAGTCGACGCAGGGCCGTTACCTGCCTTGTTTTTACGAGCAGTTTCCCAAGCATTAGAAAAAAAACCAGTGCCAGTTAGTTTGTTTTTAGGTTCAGACTTTCCTATTAGCTCTGCTAATAGTTTTGATGGTCAGCAAAATAAGGCATTTCAGGAGGTAAAGAAAGCGCCACATAAACCAGCCTTTTTTTATGCTGGAGGTATAAAGCGGCATGTAGCTATGTTTCCAGATTTTGCCATTGCATCTGCTTGTGTAGACTGCCATAACAAGCATCCAGATAGCCCGAAAAGTGATTGGGAGCTAGGTGATGTGATGGGAGCAACGACTTGGCTATACCCCGATGAAACAGTCACTATAGATGAGATAACACGAACAGTAGCAGCCTTGCGAACCTGTTTTAAGGAGGTGTATTCTGGTTATTTACAGAAAGCTCAAGCTTTTACCCTACCACCGGAAATTGGTGATAAATGGCCTGTTGATGGCTATTTTTTACCTAGTAAAGAGGCGTTTTTTTCGCGTTATGAAGAGCAAGCTTCACGACAAACAATGCGTATTTTGTTGGCTGAAATGGAGTTGAAGTAAATGAGGCTTACACTTAAGGCGAAACATTAAGGTAGGGTACGCATTGCGTACCTTTCGGTGTAACAAGGTATGCGGTGCATAACATATTCTTGGTATTGCTAGAGAGGCGCTGTTGAATTAAGAATAAATTCAGGCTTATTAATTGGGGGCTACAGGATTGGCAATTATGTTAGAATTTGCCGCCACGAAATGGTGCTAGCTACATTGAGATATAAATAACATGAGTACAGACGAAGATTATAAAAAACTTGCTACTGCAGCGTGTAACAATGATTTAGATACAGTGAAAGTCATGGTAGATGCGGGATTTGATAAAGAATCTATCGATCAGTTTGAAGAGCCTATACTCTCAGAAATTGTCTTTAATTTGCTTGAGGATGCAGTGCCAGAGCGGTATGCAATCGTTAAAAGTTTAATTAATATAGGTTTTAATCCGCAGCACCTTGATTCTGATAGGTGTGGGCCACTAACTCAAGCCATGCTATCAATGGATACCATGATGCTTGAAGTTTTATTACAAGGCGGTGCGATAGCTAATGAAACTGCTGGATTTAAAGAGGGAGAAACACTCTATGATTGGGCAGTATTTGATTATATACACCAAGTTTGGGAGATTAATAAAATACCTGAAGAGCCCAGTCAAGAGTCTTTGGTTGATGAAGATGCTTGGCTTATTTGGTTGGATGCAATGGCAGTGAAATATAACCGTCGCCGCCCCGATCATTTGTTGCTGCTAAGAAAGTATGGCGCGAAAACGGGGATAGAATTAAAGAAAATGCATTGATGCGCAATACGGAGAATCTAACTTAAATGCTACACATAACTCACCGAAATTAACTTATGGCCATTAGTTCAACAATCAATAAAATCTCTCTCAACATCGCTGATATGGATCGGCATTATTATCAAAGTCACGACCTAACCGTGGCGCAACATCCATCTGAAACAGATTTTCGGTTTATGGTGCGTTTAATCGCATTTATGGCCAATGCGAGTGAGCAGCTTAGCTTTACCAAAGGCCTAGGCAGCGATGATGAGCCTGATCTTTGGCAAAAGACACTGACTGGTGAAGTTGAGCTATGGATTGATTTGGGTCAGCCCGATGAAAAAAGAATTCGCAAAGCCTGTGGGCGTGCTAAGCAAGTGATTATTTACACTTACGATGAACGCAAAGCAAAAGTCTGGTGGGAGCAGCAGCAAAGCAAGTTACAGCGTTTTAACAACTTGAAAGTCGTACATATTAATGCCCAAGGCGTGGAAGCTATGGTTAAGCGCTCTATGCAATTGCAATGTAATATTCAGGAAGGTGAAATTTATTTGGATGATGGAGAGTTAAGTCTTACGGTTACGCTGGATAGGTAGTCGCTTTCCTTCGGCTTACCTAATTAAATTGTGCCATTTATTGCTCATAAGAAAACAAAAAAGTAAAGAAAATTATTTAATTGTGTGGTAAGTTGACAGAACTGCTTAGACATTAAGTAGCCAAAGGGTCAACATCCCAGCGCAGTGCAAGTAACTATGTACTAAGGTTTTTTATCACCTGCCTAAATAAAATAGGTTCACTTATAGCCTAGCATATCGCTTGATATTCAATGAGAGAAACTGTTGCATAATAGACCAGTAAGCATTTGTACAACGTTGAATATAAACATAATACCTGCCCCTTTGAGGGATTCCTTCGTGGGAATTGAATCATAGCTAATCAGAAAGGAGGTGAACCATCACTATAATTTCGAAATTTGCAGATAGCTTAAGAGTATCTAGGCTAAATTATATGATAATGAGGAGTTAATTATGAACAGGCATGTAATATTAAAAGTACTTTTAATCACTTTTCTTACGGCTTTAAGTGGCGTTGCAATAGCTGGCGAAGTTACTGCAACAGAAAAGCATGAGATGATGGCAAAACATCATGAAATGGCTGCGATGCATCATGAAATGGCTATTGAATCTCATAAAATAGCCGCTAAAGAAAATAAAGCAGCGGCTCAACATCATGGCGCTGCTGCCAAAGATTTCGCTAAGGGTAATAAGAAACAGGCGCAAAAGCACATTGGATTAGCACAGCAGTCATGGGCTGCCGCTCATAAGGCTGCCAATGAGGCGTCCGAACATGCAAAAGCGGCTGGTGATTCTTCCGGAATGTAAGGGATCTCTTTCAACATAGAGATAGAGTCGCAGTATGAACAGGGTAGGGGGAGAAAGCGAGTATCTTCCCCCCCTTCCTGGATAATCATCTCTTTTACCGAGCGTTTAGGTTTAGTGACTGAAAAAAATCATACAAACCTAAATCCTTGGCCACTTTTTCCGCGGTAATTTTGCCTTGATAGGTGTTAATCGCTTTAATTTTTCCTTTATCTGCGAGAAAACCATTGAGTGAGTTGTCAGCAAGGTCTAACACGTAGCTTATGCTTGCTTCTGTAAGTGCGAGAGTAGAGGCTTTTGGGTAGGCTCCCGGCATATTGGATACGCAATAATGAACGACCCCATGTTTTATGAAAACAGGATCTGAGTGCGTCGTTGGCCTAGACGTTTCAATGCACCCGCCCTGATCAATACTGACATCAACTATCACAGCGCCTAAAGGCATTGTTTTTAACAAGCTTTCCGTTATTATTTTTGGTGCTTTTGCGCCACGGCTAAGCACTGCACCGATAACTAAATCGGCATCTAGGATATGTGCAGCAATATTCTCAGAATTGGAGATAAAGAAGTTTACTGTCGGCAACGAAGCTTTGAGTGTTTCCCACTTTTCAACGTGACGGCCAGCAACAAAAACAGCAGCCCCCATTGCTGCAGCAACATGAGCGGCATGTTGACCAACCACACCATCGCCAAGAATAACGACTTTGCCATAGGATTTATTCATAATGGTGCCTAATTGCATGCCATTACCTTGGTTAAATTTAGCCAGATAATAAGCCCCCATTAACACGGACATATTTCCAGCAACAGCACTCATCGGCGCTAAAATAGGTAATTTCCCTTGTAGGTCTTCAAGTGATTCATAAGCAACCGCGGTTGTACCTTTTTTTATCAGCTCTTCAGTGAGTGATTTATTCACTCCCGCCAAGTGGAAAAAAGTAAATACGATTTGTTGTTTTAAATATTGGTATTCTGATTCTTGAGGTTCTTTAACTTTTACAACTAAGTCAGTATTCCACGCATCACTAGCAGAAACTATGTTTGCGCCTGCTGTTTGGTATTGCTCATTACTGAACCCAGAATCAAGCCCCGCACCAGACTCCACAAAGACAGAGTGCTTGGCTTGAACAAGCTTTGCTACACCTTGCGGGGTAATCGCTACTCGGGCTTCTTTATCTTTTATTTCTTTAGGTATGCCAATTTTCATTTTAATCGCCTAGGTAAATCGGGTGGGAAACGTATGTCTGCCCGTCATTTTAGATTAGCATAATCTCAATTTTTTGTTGTGGCTCATTGATGAGAGCCTAATCAAAGGTAATCGTTCACATACTCCACTCCCCCTAAATTTCATATAAAATATAGTTCTTCCCGAAGTCTTTTGTCGGGGATCTATGTTAAATGTAGATTCCTGCTAACAGCATGCAGGAGTGGGTGAATACGAAAAGAGTATTAACTAAAAACTACACATTTCAAAGTGGGAGGGGGGGTATTTATGCTATGCGGTTAAATTTGTTAAGTAATTTCCCGTCGTAGCTGGTGCGGTAATTAATTTGTTATTGCACATTCGATTGAAAAGAAAACGAAAATTAAATTGTCCTCAGCAAAGATTCAAACTCCTCAATCGGTACGGGTTTACTAAACAAGTATCCTTGGTAATGAATGCAGCCTTTATTTAGCAGTTGTTGCCTTTGTTCTTCGGTTTCCACGCCTTCAGCAATGACCTCTAACATCAAGCTTTCTGCCATAGCAATGATGGTACTTACAATGGCTTGATCGCTCACATTGGTGACGATGTCAATTACAAATGTTCGGTCAATCTTCAATTGGTGGAGCGGTAATTTTTTGAGGTATTGCAGTGATGAGTACCCTGTACCAAAATCATCTAATTCAAAGTGAATGCCAATTGCTTGTAAGGTGTTCATAGTGGCAATGGTATCTTCCACATTATTTAGTAACAGGCTCTCAGTGAGCTCTAGGTTGAGTAACTTTGGGTCAATGGCATAGTGTTCTACAGCGGTCTTCACTTGCTCTACAAAATCAGTCTGACTAAACTGTTTGGCGCTGACATTGACTGATAAGGTTAATTTTTGAGTCAATGCATCTTGTTGCCATATCTGCAGTTGGGCGCAAGCTGTTGCTAGTACCCATTGTCCAATGGGGGTAATTAGCCCCATTTCTTCAGCGGCAGGAATAAATTCAAACGGTGAGACTATACCTCGCGTTGGGTGATGCCAACGAATTAATGCTTCAGCACCTAAAGCCTGACCTGCTTGGTCAACTTGTATTTGGTAATGCAGCTCAAATTGCTGTTGCTCAATGGCAAGTCGTAGGGATTTTTCCAGCTCAGCACGGGCATGAATGACTTCTTGCATTTTAGGCTCAAAGAAACACAATGCATTACGCCCTTCACGCTTGGCTTGATACATTGCAATATCTGCTTGTTTTAATAGTTCTTCTGGCTTTATATGTCGCTTATCAAACAGAGTAATGCCTATGCTGGAGCTGCTGTTATAGGTATGAGTATCAAGCTCGTATGGGGCATTGAGCGCCGCTAAGATTTTATGACCCGTTACTTCTGCTTGTGTTGCTGCACCCACATCTTGATTACTGAGGGCTTCTAATAGCACCACGAACTCATCGCCCCCTATACGTGAGGCCGTGTCACTTTCACGCAAGCAGTTGCTCAGGCGTTCCGCTGTTTGCTGCAAAAGGAGATCACCAAAATTATGCCCTAGGGTATCATTGAGCGTCTTGAAATTATCGAGGTCGAGAAAGAGTAGGGCGCCATACTGACCTGTACGGGCGCTGGCAGAGAGTGCATGGGCAAGACGTTCTAGCACTAAACGTCTATTCGCTAGTTTAGTTAGCGGATCGTAGAAGGCTAGATTTTTAATTTCGTTGACAGCCGCTTTACTCTTGGTGATATCGGTTAAGGTGGCGACATAATTGGTTATGATTCCGGTAGCATCTCTCACTGCAGTGATGGTCAGTTGCTCAGGGTAAATATCACCGCTCTTGCGTCGGTTCCAGATTTCACCTTCCCAGGTCCCCGTGTTATGGATATTTTTCCACATAGCGGTATAAAACTCTTTGCTCTGCTTACCTGAGTTTAGTATGTGAGGTGTTTTGCCAATTACATCTTCTGCGCTATAACCTGTGATAGTGGTGAAAGCTAGATTCACGCGTAGAATCACCTTATTAGCATCCGTCACAAACATACCTTCTTGGGACTCAAAAGCAGCGGCAGCAATACGGAGGTCTTTTTCGGCTTGTTTACGTTCTGTGATGTCCTCAACAATACCATCAATACTAAGCACCTCGCCACTTTGGTTGCGAGTCGCATGAGCGGAGGAAAGAACTGTGCGTATACGGCCATTTGGGTGTGTAAAAGGCATCTCGAATTGAATGAAACTCACCGCTCCTGTTGCCAGTTGAGCGATTTTTTCTTGTGCTTGTTCTAATATACCAGGCAACCAATTAATCAAGGTCCCCCAGTTTTTACCTATCACAAATTCTTTGGGAAATCCTATAACATTTTCTACGCCATCACTTACATAAAGCAGTTCACCGCTCAAATTATGACTGTAAATAACAAATTTTTCGCCAACGCCATCGAGTAACTCTTGGTATCTTTTCTGACTCTCATGCAAAGCGCGTTCTGCCAATTTACGTTCAGTAATATCACGAGATACACCTAATACGCCAGTAAGCTCTCCTTCATTATCAAAAACAGGGGTTTTGACGGTTTCGTACATTCCATGATAGCGACCACCGGAAAAAGCTATCAATTCATCGGTGGCACTTAGTTTACCCGTTGCCATCGCCTGCCTATCATTTTCTCGGAAACAATCTGCCGTTTTTTTATCTACAAAATCGTAATCGCTCTTACCAATAATATCCGCTTCTTTAATATCAAAGAATTTCTCAAACATAGGGTTGCAAAAAAGGTAAACGCCACGGGCATCTTTTAACCACACTAGGTCTGGCATAGCATTCACCAAAGTATTGATTCGAGACTCACTTTCTCTTAGTGCTTGCTCGACTTGCTTCTCTTTAGTGATGTCGATATTGGTGCCTAGCATACGCAAAGGTTTTCCACTGGCATCATAAAATATCTTGGCTCTAGCTTGAATGTAATGTATCTCTCCATTTGGCCATAGACTACGGTATTGATGGTTAAATGGACGTTTTCCCGAAATGGCATCTTGAATGGTCTGGTAAGAATTCGCAAGGTCATCAGGGTGTAGCCATTCCATCCAAGTTTCAACAGTGTTGTTAAAATCTTCACGTTCTCTGTTGTAGAAAGAGAGAGTTAAATCATCGCACACCAGTTCTTGTGTGCGCAGATTAAAATCCCATATGCCAATGCCATTATGGGAAGTAGCTAAAGCTAAGCGCTCCTCTTTTTCTTTTAATGCTGTTTCATTCTGTTTGCGCTCAGTAATATCAGTGATAAAGCCATGCCAAAGCGTAGACCCATCCGCTTCACGTTCAGGCATGGCATTACCAAGCAACCACTTCACCGTGCCATCATTAAATTTCACCCGGTATTCACAGTGCCACAGAGTCAATTTTTGAGCAGATTGTTGGATAGAAGTAGCAACTTTCTCAAGATCATCAGGGTGAATAATTTCAAGAACTTTAGATGCATCCTCTCGAACCTCCTCGGGCCTAACTTTATATATTTCTTTAATGGCATCACTGGCAAACGGGAAACTGGATTTGCCATCAAGATTGAGATGATATTGATAAATCACTCCTGGAACTAAACGAGCTACCTTTTGCAATTTGTCCAAGGCAGCCTGCGAGGATTCCTCTGCACGCTTACGTTGATGTTCTAATGTAATTAAATTAGCTTGCATTTTAGCTAACCACCCCAGTACGCTATTTTCCTTGCCAGCCGGCACACTGATTTCAGAAGTGAAATCAGCACTACCAATTTTAGTAATCTCATACTGCACCTTGCTTAGAGTACCGCCTAATTGACTACTCAGTAATGAATAAAGACGGAATAAAGTGAAGATTAACCCTAATACAAATCCGACGAATACAATTAATAGGGTGAGAGCCATTTTTTTTGCATGACTAACGGCAGTTTTGGTGCGCTGATCCATCTGCGAAGTGATTTCATTAATAGGCCGCATGATGTCGGCCTTTGCTAGATGATAATTATCATCATATAGCAAAGAATGAGCTTTGTTTTTACTATCTATTGCCGATACTTCAAACAACCTCATTGCCTCAAACTCAATCCCAGTCAGTTTATCTGAGTGAGCTTTTGAGCTGGCCAATTCTTGTAGCTCTTGCTCTGTAAAGTTAGCCTGTTTCATTAAATCAAGTAGTGCGATGGCTGGTGCAGTATCAATGTTTTCGGGGATCTCACCGGCTAGAACAAAGTCCCAGTACACTTGATTGTAGTTTTTTGGACGCAGCATTTTGCCATTACGAATATCAATAATATCTTGGTAATATTTTTTGTAGATGGGATTGCCTGTGGCTACGTAGGTTCGTACCATACGTGTTAAGTCATCTGATGACTGACGCAACCCATCCGTTAGCTGAAAGGATTGGATACGCACGTTGTTTGCTTGATCAATTTTTTTTTCAGACCAAACGTAAATTGAGAAAACAACGGCAATAATGATAACCATGCCAACCGTCAGCTTTAGGTTCGTAGTAAATGTATTAGGCCTTAAATTTTTCATATCAGAGGGGGGGCTTTTATGCTCATGCTTTACAGGCTTGCTTGACATGATTCGATTGGCTGCCGGATTGCTTCCTTGGGGTAAAGAAACGCTCTAGTCCTTTGTGTTTGAAACTATAGTTGATGACACCCAAGCTTCAGTTTCATAGCTTGAGTGTCATCTTTTCGTAACCCAACGCATTGCGTGGTAAATGTTGGGTTGAAAAAGCACCAACCCAACCTTGTAGCTGTTGTAAAGAAACGTTCTAATCCTTTGTGTTTGAAATTTAAAACTATAGCTGATTAGCCACAAGCTTCAGTTACCATTGTAGCTCGCATGTAGTTTACGGAATGCGGGGAATGGTTGCTCCGAACTTCCCGTATTCCGCAAGCTCCATAGCGGGCTACAAGTTCCGTAGTTGGGCTACATTTTTTCGTAACCCAACACATTGCGTGGTAAATGTTGGGTTGAAAAAGCACCAACCCAATCTACGCAGCTTATAGATTGAAAGTTATACATAACCAGAAGACTATATGTTGAGTATAGCTAGAGGCGGTACAGGTTGCAATATCTCATTATGTGCGTGTAAAAGAATATTAATTTCACGCCATTTTTGTTCATTATTAGCAGGGGGCTATTGCTGACCGGGGAATGATATAGCTCTATTGATGGTTTTGGCCTAAACGCTTAAGCCCTGCACCTTTCCAATAAGAATAAATCGCGGGAAAGACGATTAAAACTAAGATCAACGTAGAAATCATACCGCTGACCATCGGTGCTGCAATGCGCTTCATGACATCGGCTCCGGCTCCGGTTTGCCATAAAATAGGCGTCAGCCCGATAAGTGTGGTCATACCGCTCATTAACTTGGGACGGATACGGCGCGCGGCTCCGTCAACAATAGCTTCGGTAAGATCTTGATAAGTATGTAGGCGGTTGTCAGTGAGTCGTTGCTGATAGCTTAAATTTAAATAAAGTAGCATCAATATGCCCATTTCTGCCGCCAGCCCAGCTAAGGCAATCATACCGACCCACACCGCAATACTGAGATTATATTCCAATAGGTGCAGTAACCAGACAGAGCCAATTAGTGAAAACGGGATGGCGATCAGAATAATCAAAGTTTCGCTGAGTGAGCCATGATTAATAAACAGCATTAGAAAGACAATCAATAAGGTGATCGGAACAAGGATTTTTAGGGTTTCTTTCACGCGTTCATAATATTGATATTGTCCTGCCCACTCGATTCTAATATTAGCCGAGAGCGATACTTTTTCATTGACTACTTTTTTAGCAAGGCTCACATAATCCACAAAGCTAATATCTTTGACATCGACAAATACGAAAGACACTAATTCGCCAGCTTCATTGCGTAACATTGGCGGGCCGTTGATAAATTTAAGACTAGCTAATTGGCCGAGGGGAATTTGTGTGCCGCTAGGTGTCGGTACAAGTACTTGTTGTAAGGTTTCAGGTGTATCCCGGAAATCACGCGCATAACGCAAATTAATCGCATGGCGTTCACGCCCTTCAATGGTTGTTGAAACGGTTAAACCGCCAACCGCAGCACTTAGCACTTCTTCGACATCAGCAATGGTTAAACCATAGCGCGCGATTTTATCTCTATCGATTGTAAAATCGAGGTAATAGCCACCTGTTAAGCGTTCCGCAAAGGCACTGCGGGTATAAGGGCGAGTGCGTTCATCTTCTTGAAGAAGCCGCTCGATAAGGATTGAGGTTGCTTCAATATCATCCAAATTATCACCAAACACTTTAATACCCAGCCCAGAACGAATACCCGTCGCCATCATTTCAGTACGGGTTTGAATGGGCATCCACCAAATATTAGGCATGCCGGGGTACTGGAGTTTTGCATCCATTTCAGCAATTAGATCATCCCATGTTAAACCAGCACGCCATTGATCCATTGGTTTCAAAGTGATGACTGTTTCGACCATCGATAAAGGAGCGGGGTCGGTTGGGCTGGTGGAACGGCCTATTTTTCCGAATACGGTTTTGACTTCGGGAAAAGTCTTAATTTGTTTATTCATCGAATGCAGAACTTTGCCCGCTTCAGTAATCGACATGCCTGGTAAAGCAGTGGGCATATATAAAATGCTGCCTTCATTGAGCGGCGGCATAAACTCACTGCCGAGTTTAAAAAAATACGGCACGGTAACGGTGAGAGAAATAATGGCAGTGATAATCACGCCAGCCCGAAAACGAATGGAAAAGCGCACGATAGGGCTATAAATAGCAATCAGAGCGCGGTTAAGGCAATTTTTTGAACCGCGTATTTTGCCGCGTATTAATAAAACGGCTAGTGCAGGAATCAGGGTAATCGCGAGTAGCGCAGAAAATCCCATAGCATAGGTTTTGGTAAATGCTAAAGGCTTAAATAAACGACCTTCGGTGCCTTCTAAAGCAAAAATCGGTAAAAATGATACGGTAATAATTAATAAGGCAAAGAAAATACTTGGACCCACTTCTTGCATAGCTTGAATAATAACTGTACGTCGTTGCGCATCATTAGGTTCATGGATATTTTCTAGGCGATTATGAATATTTTCAATAATAGTAATCGCAGCATCGACCATAGCGCCAATTGCTACAGCAATACCGCCGAGGGACATAATATTGGCGGGTAAATGCTGTACCGACATGGGAATAAAAGCCAATAAAATGGCAATAGGCAAAGTGATAATGGCGATTAAAGCAGAGCGTAAATGCAATAAAAATACCATAATCACTAGCGATACAACGAGCATTTCTTCGCTGAGTGTATGTTTAAGAGTATTGATCGCGCGCCCAATTAAAGCGGAACGGTCGTAGACAGTGACAATTTCCACGCCTTCCGGTAGAGATT
>Ga0209081_1001877_pt1 | contig 12368 bp, 33 predicted proteins | sample GOMGulsemesocosm_4_FD_184636 | JGI IMG/M metagenome (GOLD analysis project Ga0209081, IMG submission 184636) | Methane-oxidizing microbial communities from mesocosms in the Gulf of Mexico - GOM15B Gulf of Mexico (SPAdes) (version 2) | ecosystem: Environmental > Aquatic > Marine > Cold seeps... | reverse complement strand
CGATTGACGGGCGCGGGTTTCAGACGGTCAAGGAGACGACCAGCGCGAACGTGGCGACGCCTTCGAGCGGGTTTATCAATCTGTTCGTGGAAGGCGGGGCGCTGAAGTTCCGCAATTCGGCGGGCACGGTCCTGACCGTAAGCGCGTCATGACCCGCACCCTCACCTGCTTGGCGGTTATGTGCTTGGCATGGCCGATAAGCGAGTGCGCATTTGACTGGCTGCAAGGCAGGAGGCGTCGGTGACACTCCTGTCGATATTGCACGGATGGGCGGCGGTGTGTGCTTTTGGCATCGCCGCCGTTCTTCAAGGTGCTGCCGCCTCGCCAGACTTCCGCATACGGATCGGGGCAAGCGAGCGCGAGCGTAGCTATAACTTCCAACTGGTCGCGGTGTTCCTGCTGGCGCTTGGGTTAGACCTCGCCAGCATCGGTCTTGGGGTGGACGATCTCGCCCATCATGCCGCCATTCTTCTCGCGTGCCTCACTGGCACAATTGCCATGCTGATGTTCGCTTGGAGGCTTTTCAAATGGAGGCGATAGCAGACAGCGGCATTGAATGGCTGTTCCGCATCGGGACCGGGGGCGGCTTTCTGGCACTGGTCTATGTGACGCTCAAGTTCTTTGGGTCGAGCCAGACCGAGGCGGTGAACGCCTACGCGGATCTCTACAAGCTGGTGAAGGAAGAGCGCGACCAGTTCGCTGCCGATCTTGGCGCGCTTCGGGTGCAGATAGCAGCCCTGCGGTTGGAGCTTGAAGAAGAACGCAACGCGCGGATTGGGCTTGAGCGGCAGTTGGCGGCGTCGGGTCAAGCGGCGGCGAGCGTTTTTCAGCGCAAGCAAGACTGAGTTATCCCCGAACAATTAGAGAACAGCGTAGTCCGCGAAGGTGGGCCGCGCTATCACGGGAATGGGCCGAGGTCAACAGCCTCGTAACGGGAGGGATCAATTGGCATCCTTCAAACCGAAGATATTGTTTTACGACATCGAGACACGGCCAATGGTTGCCGAGGTCTGGGGTCTTTACGATCAGACGATAGGGCTAAATCAGGTTCGCGAGTTTGGCGGCGTCCTTTGCTTCGCTGCCAAGTGGTATGGCGAGGCTCCGGTCTATTTCCATTCCGAGTGGGGCGATGGCCTGGAGCAAATGCTCGAAGCCATGCACGGCCTCTGGAGCCAAGCTGACGCGATCTGTGGCTACAACAACGCCAAGTTCGACGACAAGAAAATGCGCTGGCAGTTCATCAAGGCGGGCATGGAGCCGCCCCCACCCGTCGCTTCGATTGACCTCTACAAGACGGTTGCGCAGCAGTTCGGGCCTGACAGCAAGAAGCTGGACCACGTTGCCGCCGAATTGGGCGTGGGCAACAAGATCAAGCACGAAGGCCACTCCCTCTGGAGCCGTTGCCTACAGGGTGACGAGAAAGCCCTCCGCATGATGGAGCGGTATAACAAGCAGGACGTTCGCCTGACCGAAAAGGTCTACAAGAAGCTGCGCCCGTTCATCCGCAATCACCCGCACCTTGGCACAGGCAATTCCGACGCCTGCCCCGCCTGTGGTTCGCTGAACGTCCAGAAGCGCGGCTATTCCTTTACGCGGTCCTTCGAGGTGCAGCGGCTTCAATGCACCGACTGCTCGCATTGGTATCAGGGCAAGCGCACCAAGCGTAAAGTGAGGGATGTCGCATGATCACCCCCACTCCCCTACCCGCCGCCCCTACGGCTGAAGAGGTGGCCCGCAAAATCGAACGCCAGCAATCGCGGGCGGTAGAAAAGGCACTGGTCGAACGTGACCGCCAGTTGAGAGGTGCAGCATGATACCCTCTATCTTCGACATCGGCGTAGATGCAGCGGACTACGTTGCCCCCTACCCTGTCACCTATACGAATTGGGATCTGTGCGAGGGGCTTCCTGACGAGGAGCTAACGGAGGTCTGCTTTACACCGGACTTCTCGGCAAAGCTGCCGGAGGAATGCCCGCAGATGATGGTGGTGGATCTCTCCGATCCGCAGACCGATGAATAGCGCCGCCCAAGCCCTCCGCGATGCTGCCGATTGCGTGGAAGCCTGCGCCATTGGCGAAATCAAGTCCGACGAGATTAAGCTAATCGCCTATCACATCAAGCGCCTGTGCGGCTCTGCTGACGTTGGCGAGGAAAGCAAGCTACTGCTTAGGATGCTGGACCGTGGCTAATTCTTTCCGCTCATCGTTGCGGGGGCGTCTCGCACAACGAATGTGCTTAGCGGTGTCACGCTGGCGATATTCACCAACTGCTCCTGCGTATGGCGCAATTGCTCTTCGACCATACGGCTCCGCTGATAGTAATGCTCAGACGCCTTGCGGAACGCCTCGCCTTCGGCGCGGTCTGCTCGCTCCCATAGGTCTTCGCATCTCTGCTCAAGTGCAGCGTTGGCGAGTTCAAGGCGTCGAATCTCGCGCCACGGGTTCAAGATGCGTTTCCAATTAGCCATGCCCCACGGCTACCACAAAAGCGAGGACATAGCAAGTGAACCGCAAGATTATCTTCGACGCAGTCCGCGCCATGCTTGGCCGAGGCTTCAAGCGTAGCGAGATAACAAAGCTCGACATGGCGCTAGACGCTGCGATTGCCGATCCTATCGACCTTGGCCCGTCCAAGGTGCTGACCGTAAGCAAGGCGGGCGTGGATCTCATCAAAGAGTTTGAGGGGTGCCTCCTGACCGCGTATCCCGATCCCGGCACTGGCGGGAAGCCTTGGACGATTGGCTACGGGGCCACCCTTATTAACGGCAAGCCGGTGACGCCTGGAATGCGGATCACGCAGGACATTGCCGACAAGCTGCTGCTGGAGGACATCGAGCGCCACGCGGACCCTGTGCGCGATATGGTGAGCGGATATGCCACGCAGGGCCAATTCGACGCGCTGGTGAGCTTTGCCTTTAACGTGGGCGTCAACGCGCTGAAACGGTCCACGCTGCTGCGCAAGCACATGGAGGGCGATCACGAAGGGGCGGCTAACGAGTTTGCTAAATGGACGCTCGCGAGCGGGAAGCGATTGGCTGGACTAGTGAGGCGGCGGGCGGCGGAAGCGTCACTTTACCGAGGTTGAAGCCTTGCGCCGTGGTGGGGCTTTCTGCCCCAATGGCGCTCACTCCAACCGGCAGCCACGCGATATTTTAAAGTGCCTTTTGAGATGCCCAGCATATCGGCCAGATAAGAAATTGGCACTTCTGCCCCGCCGTAGCGCACATATTGCGTCCCCCTTTGGTTGTTCTGTTGTTGCTTTGGGGTGGCCCACCGGCAATTTTCGGCAGTGTAGGGGCCGTCGTTGTCGATCCTATCCAAGCTGGTGCCATCAGGGCGCTCGCCCATGTCCTCCAAGAACGCTTCGAACTTCTGCCAGCGTTGGCTAACAAAGATGCCCCGCCCCCCATACATGAGGTATTTGGGGTGATTGGGGTTCTGGCATCGCTGCTTCATTTGCGCCCACGTGTTGTAAGTGGGTGACGCACGCGAATGGCCCGCGTAACCATGGCGGGTCGAGTTCACTTTCGCGGCGCAGGCCCTAGAGCAATACTTCCCCCGCCCGCTCTTGATCTTCGACGGGATGGTTTCGAAACTCGCGCCGCAGTGGCAGCAGGTTCTCTCGATGCGGTTTGTTCTCATAATGTTCTTATAGGCGAGTTTGGCCGCAAATCAAGGCCGGAGGCCGTGTGCTAGCTGGCCTGACCCGCCGCCGCGCAGCCGAAGCCAAGCTATACCGGAGCTAACCTAACAGGAGGGGAACATGAAGGGCGCTGCTTTTACGAGCGGAATGTTTTTAACCGCAACGGGAAGCATGACAGCCTTTTATGTTGCCGCTGTAGTAGTGGGATTGGTTATTGCTTGGCGGTGGGCGCACTAGGGCGGTATCCTATCCTGTCCCAATCGGCGGTGGCATTGTAGCAATTGGTGCCGTGGTTCCAGTCATAGCCGCGCATCAGATATTCGCCGCCATCACGGCATAGATACGCGCCCCCGTCCCAGTTGTCTGGCGGGTTGTCACCACCGGGCCAGTAGGTGTACCCTCGCTCTTCGGCCAACGCCCTCGCTTTTTCCTCGTTCTCCGTCATCCTTCACTCGCTTTCTGCCGCTTATACAGCCGGTCCATGATCTTGCGCCTCTCTTTGTGAATGTATTTCAGGGCAGTGATCGCCGCGTCTAGTGTCTCAAGCTCCCGCTTCTCTGCTTCTGTGGCGTAGTCGCGGGGGTTAGGCATTCGTGTGCCCTGCATCGTGAATTGCAATCTCCAGAATCTCGCCCGCCTCTTTCAAGTGGCGACAGGCCCTATCAATTTGGGCCAGCCTGCGCCCCGTTACACTCTCGAAGTCGCGCAGGGTCGCGGCAGAGGATTGTATGGCGCAGGCGCGCTTATCCAATTCTTGCAATAAGGCGGCGGCGTCTTTTTCCCACGCATCCATACTCAATCTCCTTTGTCGGTGGCGTAGGGGTTAGGTGTTGCGGCCACCGTCGATCACCTTGAGCGGGACGAGGCGACTTTTGCCATCGCCCATGGGGATTGCCCGAACCCGCCCTTCATCAAACCACTTATCGATATCACGGCTTTCGTCGTAACTGTCGCACCCATCCCACAAGCAGCCCCGCCATTGCTCGTCTTCATCTGGCGTAGGCGACGGACACACCGAGAAAACCTCCCCACAGCTTTCGCAGCGATATTTAGCAACGGGAGTGCCGTATTCGTTGAGGGTCTCACCAATCCTGCCCATCACGATTTCCTTTGCCTAAGTGTTGCGGGCCTTGGCGATAGCGGTCTCCACCAAGTCTATCGTCCCGTTGTTGCGACAGCCGCGCGCCACCAGTTCTATGCGGGCGGCTTCCAGCGCCTCCAGCAATTCCGGCGCGGCTGCAATCTGGCGAATGTCAGCGACGATATCGGGCTTCGACCCGCAGATTGGGTTGATCTCGAACACACAGTGCGGCGTGGTGATCCAGCCACCCATATCAGGGCCACCATCCCACTTGCCCTCGATCTCCCACACGTCCGGCGTATGCTGCGTCATCACAACTTCCTTTCTCCACACATAATACAGAACCCCGCCCGCAAAGCAAGCGGAAAAGGCTTGATTTTTCCAGAGAGAACGTATAATGAACAAATCACCATGCGAGACGCCGTTTTTCCAATGGCTCGACAAGCTGAACCGCCCCGTCACGCGGTGGGGGTTTTCCATCGTGGCGGTCGCATACGGAGCGCGGGCTGTGCTGGGTGCTGACTTTGACCCGATGGCCTTTGCCGCATTGGTTGCCCCCGCTGGCTTTACCTACTGGCGGCGCGGTGACGAGAAGCTGAAAGGAATTGAGTGATGGACTACACTTCGGATCGCGTATTCACCGGCACGCGCACGCTTTCCTCTGCGGCCGCAAAGGCCCACCGCGAACGCTTCATGCGTGTCCTTGCGCGCCTCCACACTTGGGGCGGTAAAGACCAGTGGGGTGGCCTTATCGAAGGGACGCGCACCTGATGCCCCTCGGCAGCATTGATGACGCATTCATCCTCCGCGCACTCTGGCGGCGCTTCAAGGCTTGGCTGCGGGAGGTGTTCGCATGAAGGTGTCTATCGGCAAGTATCCGAAGAAGGGCGAACGCAAGGTCAAGGTCGAAATCGACAACTTCGATCTGTGGAGCCTCGACCACACGCTCGCCTTGGTTATCGCCCCTGCCCTCGCGGCCATGAAGGAGCGCCCCGGCGGCTCGCCGCAAGTGGCGAATGAGGATGTGCCAGAAGAGTTGCGCGACCCCGAACCGCTTGTGGGTGACTGTGGCGAAACCGGCCCGCACTATCACGAACGCTGGGCTTATGTTCTGAGCGAGATGCACTGGGCCTTCGCGAAGATTGCCGAAGGTGGACTGTGCGACACATACGGCGATGAACGTGTGGGCAACGGGCTGAGGCTGTTCGGCAAATACTATCGTTCACTGTGGAATTAGAGGTGTTCGCATGATCGCAGCATGGCTTGGCGTAGCAGCTCGTTTCGCCCGTAGCGTCCCCTGGCAGGTATATGCCGCCCTCGCGATTATCGCGACTGCATGGCTATGGGGCAATCATCGCTATTCGCAGGGCGTCGATGACGAAGCCGCCGAACGTGACGCGGCTATCGCTGCTGCCGTGCTGGATGCAATCGAGGCAGAACGCGCGGCACAGGCTGCATTCGAGGCAAGCGAGGCTGAGCGCCAAGATGACACGGCGGATCTACGCGAGGCGGTCGATGAAGCGCCCGAAGGCGGAAAGACTGCGGCTGTTCTCGACGCACTAAGGGGAAAGTGATAAAGATGGCACCTTATCGGCATATTCTCGCCTTATGCGCCGTTTTTGGCACCTTAAGCGCCTGTGGTGATCGGGAGCCGGTTGTATCCACCCCGCCCGCTGCATGGGTCGAGCCTGTGCCCGAGCCAACCGTTCCCGCTGGCAATAGCGACGAAGAGGTGGCCAACTACATCGTAAGCCTTGTCGATGCGATGCGGGCCGCAAACAACAAGCTGCAACGGCTGAAGGACTGGCGGGAAGGCATTGAGGACTAATCTGGCAGATCGACAAGGAATCGAACCTTGCTCTCCGGTTTTGGAGACCGACGCATCGCCACTTAATGCTTTCGACCTTCACCAGAATATCGCGCTGGTAGCATCATTTTATGCTTGACGCAAGGGCCGAATGCTGTAGGGTGGTAGATGCAAACCGGAGGGGTCGATCAGCCCTTTCAGAGATAGCTGCGCGGCGCGTCATGGAGTTGGCGCGGGAAAGAAGGGTTGAGGATTCCGCCCGAACCGTCCGCAGCTACCTCACCAACGCCCCAATCACCCCCGCCAGTAACCCCAGCCCTATAAGCACCTGGGCTGGCTTAGGTAGGCGCATTGGATGCCTCGATCATGGCGCTTGCCTCCGGCCACTTGTCTCCTCGCCTAATTTGCCTCACTAGGCTTGAGCAGACGCCATAAACACCCGCTAGCTCGTAAGAGCTTCGCTGGTCCTTACAGATGGCCACTGCGTCTTTTAGCGTGAGTTTGCTGCTTCGGCGGTTGCGCGCCTGCTGCTTGACCGTCGCCCAACGGCAATTTTCTGGCGCGTAATTACCATCAACGTCGATACGGTCGATAGTGAGACCTTCTTGGTAGCCGTTGGCCATCGCCCAATCGCGGAACGGGACAAAATCCTGCCATTCATCGCACACCTTTATCCCGCGCCCGCCATAATTTTTGTAGCCCGTAGTGTTCGGGTCGGAACAACGGTTTTTCATTCCTTTCCACTTACTATATAGCAAGGTGCCCTTGCCGCCATGCACGCGCTGTGTCTCGTATCCCTCGCGACGAACACAGCCGCAACTCTTTGCGCTTCCCGAGCGCAGCTCCCAAGCGGAAACATCGCGCATCCCGCCGCAGTCGCAGACGCAACGCCAGATCATGCCGCCGCCATTCGTTTTGCCTACGGGAGATACCGCTGTCAGCCGTCTAAACTTCTGGCCCGCAAGATCGTGGCGAACGAAGTCTCCTTTCCGTGGCTTTCTAACCCTCGCCATGTTTGCGACCTTCCCTGTGTTGGTTGCTATCCTCGTTGTCCTTAACCACAACGAACCCTGCTTGCTTGATTGCTGCTAGGGCGGCGTCGGCTGCACGGAAAAGCTCGTCCTTCTCGTCTTCATCGAGAGTGCCAAAAGTGTTGTATTGATCGCTTGTCGCGCCCCAAAAAGCCCTCGCTATCACTTCTCTAAGATCATCCATGTTTGCTGTCCTCCTTGGCTGGGATGAGGTCTTCAGGATTGAATATCTCTTCGCCAGCAGGCCCCTTGGCCCGAGTGCGGTCGAAGCGAACAACAACGCGCTCATTGCTCGAACCCATAAGGCGGATCGTGCGTTGAACGGTAGCCTTGCGCCCCCGCTCCGCCCATCCTCGACGGGGCTGGAGCCAAGTATCGCACGGCTTGACCTGAACACGGTCGCCCTCATTCCATTTATCTGACATTGGTGTCTCCTGTGGCTAGACGGGCTGCGATACGTCGATGGCGTAAACCATCACCGGATCGTCACCGAAATGCGGGTGCGTGATGTGCCGAAGGTCATAGCCTCGCCACCGGCGAGTGAGGCGCGTTTCCCCCTCGATGCCGCCGCCCTTCGGATAGCCGCGCGTCATAACAACTCGGCGATATTCGCGGCCAAGCAGCCGCTTGCGCCAGTAGTCGTTCACAAGGCGGAACTCTTCGGTCTTGGCCCCCTCGCGGATCTGATCGAAGTAGACACCCTTCACTGGAATTGTCAGGTTGGCCATTATCTATTCTCCTTCACTACTGGCTAGGCGGTCGGGGAACTGGCATTCCAGCAGTCGCGATTGCTCGACCATCATTTCGCAACAGGCCATCGCGGTCTGCCTTGCGTGGTGGCGCGCCTGATCGAACGCGCGGGCGCTAATCATGGTCGGCAGGTGAGTAACCGTGACCCATGCGGCGTTCGGGCCGCAGTGCCACATGCCAGACGCGGGGCGGTCCTCGACCATATCGACGCGCCAGACGTTTTCCCGAGTTTTCCCATTAACCGCCTCCATAGGCGGCGTCGTTTTCCCTGTGGCGTTTTCAGTTTCTGCCATTTTCGCTCGCCTTTTCAATTCCTTGTCGATTTTCGACTATAAAACATTGTAAGTTAAGGGGCTAGGTTTTCTGCGGGTTTCCACCCGATTTTCCCTAACGTTTCCCCGTCCGCGTTTTGTTCCACGCCTCAAACTTGACCACCGCAGCCTTGCCGAGCGTCCGCGTGCTGACCCGCGCGGCGTAGTGTTCGACCACCTGATGCGTCTGACCAGTGATGGCCGCGACCTCGGGCACAGTGCAGCCCGCGTAGAGGAATGCGATCACCGCGTTCTTGCGCAGACCGTGCGGCACTCGCTTGACGCCATGCGACAGGGTGAACGCCTTTAGCTTACTCCGCAGCCGCGAAACCGGAATGCCGTGGATGATCGTAAGCCCCTCGCGCGGCGTCCGGTCCAGCTCAGCCACAAGATCCGAAATGAGCGGCGGCTCCACCACCTTGCCGGTCTTTTGCTGCTGAACGTAGATATGCCCATCGCGGATATCGCCCCAGCGCATTTTCATCACATCACCGATACGCTGGCCGGTGTAGTAGAGCAGATGCACCGCAAGGCGCACTTCGCGATCCTCGCACGCTAGGGCGGCGTCTAGCACATCGTCGGGCCAAGGCTCGTGCTGGTTAAGCTCGCGTCGGTCCACATCGCGGATCGGGTTGACGGTCAGGCCCTTGTTCCGCCTGCCCCACCGATAGGCGCTGCCGATGACTGCCAGGACCATATTGGTCGATCCCGGCCCCCATAGGTTCTTCTCGATGATCTCGCGCACGTATTGCGACAGCAAGCCATCAGCGGGGTAGTTGCCCCAGACCTCCTTCACATAGCCGCCGTGCAGCCGGTAATTCGTTTTCGTGGACTGCGCCAGTTTGGCGAAGGCTGCGCTGGCGAGGTATTCGTCAACCAGCGATGCGACCGTGTAGGCCGGTGCCTCGCGGCGCTTCCGCCCATTGTCCAGCGCGGTGTAGGTGGACCAGAAGTTTGCCGCGCTCATTGCTGGCAAGGGCGTGTAGATCACGTTGCCGTTGGCGCGCTTCTGTCCGGTGTTGAAGTACAGGTATTCCTTCCCGTTCCGCTTCACCGTTTTGACATGGGGCGGCTTATGCGGCTTGCGTGCCATACTTCTCTCTCATCTCGCGAACGTAGTCAGGTTCGTTATCCTGCCCTTGTCCGGTGATGTGGTCTAGCGCGGCGTCGAGCGCGTTCTTGCACCAGTGGTCGCGGTTGCCCAGCTTCACAGGCTGCGGCAGTCGGCCCTCAAGCACTTCTCGCTCGAAGGCGGACTCGCTCAGGTCGCAATACGCCGCTGCATTGGCGCGCTTCATTGCTCGGGGCCATGCGGTCACATTACTCTCCGTTGAGGAGTTGTTCGCAGGAGTCTGGCTCAAGGCCCAGCTTCCAGCTTTCGATGCACAGATACACGGCGCGGCTTTGGTCGATCTTGGTTGGCAGAGTGATGATGCTGGCTAAGGCCGCGCCCGCGAACCCGCACAGCGCCAGCTTCGCCAAGCGTTCGATCCATCCGGCTATCTCAGCGATCTTATCCATTGGTTGCCTCTTGAGTGCGGGGCTTGAAGATTGTTCGCGGGGCCTCTCCGGTGCAGTCCAAATAAACATCCTCCCCGAAAATATGAGCACCTGAGACACCTTCTGGCCACTCTATGATCGCACCCTCTCCACCAATGAAAACCCCGCGACGATCTCTTTGTAAATAGTCGCCCAAGATGAACCGCCCGAGCCTAATTCTTGCGCTGATAAATCGTGCTTCGATACGTTCTGCTATACTCTTAGACATGAGATTTACTCCGACTGTATTCTGGCGATGGCCGCGCTTTCATCCTTGCGGACCACGCCTGCTTCGCGTCGTGGCGCTTCGCGTTTCAATCGCTATCGCGGACATGCGGCCACCTTCGGGCGGTCAAAATGGGTTGCCCCGTCGAGTTCATGCCCGCCCTTGTCCGAATTACGCCCGCCGACCTGCTTGAAGTTGAATACACGATCCAGTTCGGCACACTGGCGCTTGAGTGAGCGAGCCCAATCCAGGTTCATCGGTCGCGCGTTAGGACCACTTTCGCCGCCCACGATCACCCAATCAGGTGCATTGTGGTCAAGGATCACCGGGCCAAGCAGCGGCTCGAGGCTGCCGAACGTGAAGGCTACCTCGCGCCGTTCTGCAACGAGCGTCAGCTTCATGCGGTCGCGGTCATATTCCTCTTGGCTCGCCATTGTCGCGCCAATCGCCACATTAGGCGGAAGGAATGCCCGATCACCGTCGATGCCGCTGGTCATCTTAAGCACATTCCCGATGCGCTTAGTCAGGAGCAGCCATGTCAGGTTCGGTGTCTGCGCTATCAGGTCGAACAGGTCGAAGCGCCATTCCTCGGCCACCTCGTTGTCGAACACATCGGCCAGCGATGCGCAGAACACGAAAGCCCCCGGCGTGTCGCGGTTCCACTTGAGCGGCTTACGCCAGTCCTTCGTGCGGACGCGCGGCTCACCGGCTCCCCACTTCACCCGACCGTAGCGCGCATCCATCATGTCGGCGGCATAGCAGTTGTCGCAAGCCGGACTGACGCGGGTGCAACCCATCCACGGGTTAAAGGTGTGATCCGCCCACTCGATTTTCGTGTTCTCGGCCACGTTACTTCTCCTTGCAAAAGCGATTGATGCGCGCAGCGGCGAAACTGCGCAGCAGGTTCGACCCGAAGGGCGAAAGCGCGGGCCGCAGGCTTTGCCAAAACCCTGTCGGTTGATTACTACAGACCATCACACCCGCTCCTTGAGGTTGCGGATCTGCTTGGCGGCATCGGCGGCCCCATCGGACCAACCAGCTATGCGCCCATTGTCGTAGGTTTCGTGCTTGTCGCTAGTGCGCTGCCAACGCTCGCCCCATTCGAGGGCAATGGCATCCGCCACCCCCGCCGCTTCTTCCAGCACTACATCCCTATCCTTGAGTGCTGCGAGGGCTTCGGCGGCTGCGTCGCACACATTCGGCCAACCTGCATGGTGGGTTGACCGCATTTCGGCAGCGGCTTTGCGGAGCATCCCCACAATATCGCCCTCCAGTGCTGGGCGGGGTTGGGCAAGGATGAAGTCAGCCGCCCGCGCTCGCATTCCGTGGCTCATGGCGAAGTCGGGTTCTTCCTCTGCGAAGGCCCGCAGGCCCTCAAGAACCGCCGTGCGTAATTCCTCGCTCATCGTGCTACCTTTCCGAATATCTTGGCCAGCAAAGAGGGCTGTTCCATTGGTTGAATGCGCGGGTAAGCGTGACCTCCGCTAAAGGCCCGCGCGTCTCTAGCCGTGCGGTGGCTGCGCTCGTAGCTGTGGGCGCGGGTGGTCATAGCTCGACCCGCCCGTAAGAACCGATATAAACGGTCTGGCACTCAAGCGGCGCGCATTTTTGCGATGCGACCAAGTGGGCGATCAGCGCGCTAGGGCCGTGCCCCCAATCATCGGCAACCCAATCGCCGTCTTCGTCTTTGCCCAGCCCTTCGCGCCATTCCTGCACCTCCTTGCGTAGGTCGAGTTCGCAGAGGGTGACCAAATGGCCGCAATAGCCAAAGTCTGAGTATTCGCCTTCTTCGAGCAGCAGGATCGTGCCCTTGGGATACTTGAGGGTTTCCATCATCCATTCTCCATCTGATTAAGCAGCGCAGCATTGTGTGCGAGCAAGGCATCTGCCCGCGCTATGCTGGCCTGAATGCTGTCTATTGCGGCGATTGCCACGTCATGCTGTGCGATCACTCCTGCGAGGGCTGCGGGCCTCCACATGC
>Ga0209081_1001876_pt1 | contig 12372 bp, 9 predicted proteins | sample GOMGulsemesocosm_4_FD_184636 | JGI IMG/M metagenome (GOLD analysis project Ga0209081, IMG submission 184636) | Methane-oxidizing microbial communities from mesocosms in the Gulf of Mexico - GOM15B Gulf of Mexico (SPAdes) (version 2) | ecosystem: Environmental > Aquatic > Marine > Cold seeps... | reverse complement strand
TAATCAACAGAGCAAGTTCGTCGGCTAATAAAACCGTCTTTCCGTGTTTGGTTCTGGTGAAACTGTATTTTTTTCTAATATTTCGGACGTCGTCATTTCTGCCGCAATCTTACTCGCAACGGGATCGGTGGTCTGATACAGCCAGTAACGAAAGCCAGAAAAAGTTAACAACAAGGCCGCCAAGACAACGCTGGCAAAGACCCATAGCGGAATAAAATTCGCCATACGATCTTTTGCCTTAACGGTGCCTTCCCAATTAGGCGATAAATCATGCGCAGGCACTGGTCGATGACTTTCTATTGTCTTGTACAAATTATCTCGAATTTGCTCAATCTGCTGGCCGCCGCCAGATACAACACGATATTTACCTTGAAAACCAAGACTTAAACAAATGTAAAACAACTCCAGTACATCTAAATGAATGCCTGGGGTTTCCAACATACGCTGAAGAATTAAAAAGCATTTCTCGCCGCCGGATGTTTCTTGATGAAATAGGCTCAGCAAGGAATGCTGACTCCAGCCACTTGATGCGCCCCACGGCGTATTCAATACAACTTCATCAATAACGGAACAGAGTAAATACCGTGCAGCGATAACGCTATCACCGGCAATACCAGCATTGCGGGTTTTACTCTCAAATGCTTTTATTTCCTCGGTAAGGCGTTTGTGTAAATCCGGTACATTGGCGTGCTGCATGGTCGAACGCAGCTTAATCACCAATGTCAGCAAGGTAGTTGCTGAATTAACCAATGGATTTAAGCCTGTCTTAATCTCAATACGCTCATTCGACTGCAAGCCAAAATTTCCTGCCGCAGGCGGTGGCGTTTGCGCGCCGCGTGCCGCTCCCGGCGTAGGAATTATAACCGTACGGTCAGCGCCGCCTGGAATTGGTCGATCACCGCTCATTGTTTCAGCTCCTGATTGCCCATAGTTCCATAATTAACCCCGGAAATTCGGCGCCCAAATGAACGGCAAATCCACCCGACTGTTGCATTGCAGTCCATAACGCACCACTCGCATCAATCTCAAAATAGGTAAACCCAGCGTGATATGGAATCTGACGAGGCGCTACGGGTAACGGACGAATACGCAAACCCGGTAGTTGAGTCGAAATAAGCTCGCGAATATTTTCGACCGGTGCCAACTTAGCCTGAGAGGGAAAACGACTGCGCAATAATTCGGTTGGAATATCTGCTTTTACAGCAATAACAAATGCCGCAGTTTTGGTTAGCGATGGGTCGGTAATTGGTGCAACATGAATACCATATTTGCGTTCAACCAAGTTCAACGAAACCGCCGACTGCTCAAGCACCATGCTGAGCGACTGACGCAAAGCAGAAAATAATCCGGCATACGTCTGCTGTAAATCCTCGTGATTATAAGCAGGGATATCGGGCGGACGCTTATTACTAGCAGTGAAGGTTGATAATTCACCGGCCAATTGCAATAACTCAGTATATAAAGCTAAAGGATGAACATTGGATAGTTGACTCAGGTGGTTGATTAAAGGCTCCACGCGATTGATAACTTGCAGTAACAAATAATCGGCAACCTCTGCCGAACCCGAACGACCCGAGTCGCTAAGACGATGGCTTAAAGCTTCGCCGCGCTGTTTTAGAAGACCTTTAACTTCTTCAATGTAGCCCTTAATTTCTGCGCTGCTAGTACACTGTAATACCGGCGGAATAAAGGTTTTGTCGAGCTTAACGGGGCTACCTGGCAAGCGTTCGATAATTCGTGCAATACCAATACAGGCATAGCCACCCAAATCTTCTGATCCGAGCTTAAAGCACGTCGATAACTTACCAATTTGAATGCGTGATGACTCACCAGACGATGAAGCGCTATTGCGCGCATCATAGTTGTAGGTTTTGTAGCGCGCCTGCGGAAATTCTTCTTCATCACGCACAGATTCTTGCGAGCCAGGGCGACGCATAGGCACACATAGATAAACAATTTCATCCCGAGTATTTTCGGGAATATCGATAATATTCGGTAGCTCTTCTGACTCTGGTGCCAGAATAGGTGTGCCATCAGGGAATACCCCCTGAACCGAAGATATAGACACCTTGCCAAGAGCCAAAGCCTCGACATCGATGGTTATTTCTTGCACACCCCAATAATGCTGACCAATGACGCCTGTCCTTGCATCAATTAGCCGTTCAACAAATCTATCTTGCTGCTGAAAATGCTGCGGGCGAAGAAACATGCCCTCAGACCATATCACTTTATTTTTTGAAGACATTTGTCATCCTTTTTACAACACTTAGGCGCAATCCTAATGGCGTATGAGACAGAACTCACAACGCATATATTTGCTTAATCACAACCAGTGTCTAATGAATTCGGTCACTTCTCACTGGCCGAGAGGCTTCGTGGAGGTCGTTGTTTTCAGGTTCTTGATATACCGACAATTTGTTACTATCAATCGCGATATCAAAGATATTTTGATTATGCTCTACGATTGGGAATACCATAATGGCGTCGGCATTGCGGTATTGAATAAACTCGGCCATCAGGCCAATAAATTTCACCTCTGGCGGCAAGCCAATCACCTCACTGCGTGATTCTCCGGGCGTGATTTCCTTCAGCACTACAGAACCTAGCAAGTCTTTACCTAAACGCGCTTCAGCACCCTCGTACAAACTCAGAAAATCTTCGCGACTAAACTGGCGGTCATCGGCAAGTTTAAACACATGCACAACCACAGGTGACGCACGATCGTCGGAATCAGGATTGATATTATTTAATGCGGAAAAATTAATTACAGCGGAGGTATCAAAATTAAGTGCCTTACGGGCCGACTGACAGCCACTTAGCGTCACAGCCAATACGGCAATTGATGCACAATAAAACAGCGATTTAAACATCATGTGTTTCCCTTTAACTCCCTATCCGTATCACTCAGACTTTACGAGCGGCGTTTTAATGCTCGTGCGTTTTTCAATTCAGCTAATTGCTTTTCATAGCTACGAGCAAACTCTTCACCAAATAACTTGTTATAGGTTGTCTCGTGATCACTTTTTAATGATTTATAGTACTGCTCGAACGCAGACCAATTTTTAGCATTTTTATTGCCTAGCAATGAATCACCCACGTTAATATAGCGCTTTAAACTTTCCGGATTAAAGTGATTCAACATGGCGGCATAGGCGGTATTCATACCCGTTAACACCGCCACTTGGTGGTCGGATAAATCATCAAAGCTATCTTGAATAGCTTCAGTCGGACGCATAAAAGCAGAACGATCTTTGCTAAACATCACTTTCAGTGCATCGGTCGCTGTTGCTGAAAATTTCAACGGATTATTATCCGTCATTTGAATCATGGTGTGCTGGACACGCAACTCATTTTTAATGGCTGTTCTAGCACGCAATAAATCAATTAGGCGAGTAACCGTTTCATTAATAATGCTCGACATCTCAGGAATAAGAGTCTGCAGCTGTGCCGGTTGAATATTGTCGATTCCTAACAATGTCGCCAGCTGCTGTAACTCGTTTGCATTATAAGATGGCGCTTCCGCAGCTTGCGGTTGTGACGGAGCTGACGGCATCACAGGCGCAACCGGTGGAGGTGGCGGCACTGGCTGCGATGCTGCTGGAGAAGAAATTCCTAGCAGGCTATCAATATCTTCGTGTTGTATGCCAGCACTGGATGCCGCAAAGGGATTATCGTCAAAAGCAGGGGTTGACTGCTGTGGCATTGCAAACGCAGGCGACGGCTGACTAGATACAGCTTGCTGCAACGGAGGAGGCGTGGGCGCAGCGGGCGAAGGGATACGAATTTGCTGTTGATCAACAGGTGAATTATCAGCCTCGCTGCCGGATTTCCACCAGTCATCATTATCATCCCAGCTCGGCGCTTTCGGCGAGCCAAACGACTGTGAATTATCTAACGCGGCAAGCGGATCAACATTGCTAGTATCGTTCAAAATTGAGGCATTTGCCGTAGGCGATACCGCAGCACCCCATGGATCATCTGCGGCTTTAGAGGCAGGTGCACTTGATGCAGCCGAGCCCCACGTATCGCTTTCAAACGACGGCTTAGGAACGGCTGCCGCAGGATCAAGCCAACGATCTAAGTCTTTCGCATCATTGGCCACTTGCTGCTTTGCTGCAGTGGCCGGATTAAATGTGGTTTTATCACCCGAGTCTAAAAAATCGACCGCGCCTAAATCTTTTGGAATACCCGGAGCTGCCGGAGGAGCTTTTAGCGTGACCTTTAAGTGATACTCACCACAATTAATAATGTCGCCATTGGCCAAAGGATGATTGTTGCCAGCCCCAAGAGGAACTTGGCTTTCATTGATAAACGTACCATTAGTACTGTGATCAACAACGAAAAACTGCCCAGCGGTAAAGCTAATTTCAGCATGCTGAGACGATAGAATCCGATCAGTATCCGGCAACACCCAATCGTTAGAGTCGGCACGACCAATACGACCGCCAACACCCCGAAACACTTTGGTGTGATTGAGCATGTTCGCATGTGATGGACATTTAACCACTGTCAAAATTAAATCCATTTATCCACCATCAAAATCCCGTTTAGGCAGTCGCTAGCGTCGGCTTTTTAGTAAGTTTTAACTGGCCCGATCAGCACGATAAGCAAAAAAATAGGCTTTCGTGAGCGTCTTTAATTAGACGAGTATATGGGTAACCATCTTGAGCCATGAGTGCGTCTCCTATAGTATCTGCGCCATGCCCTCAGTTCAAGTGATTAAGGGACGTGTGCCAAGTAAGGATCTTGGCATGTAAGGGAAGCAAAATATTTAGACTGTCATCGATTTAATGGGCGCGATATGACCGACAATAGGGACGACAAGACTCGTTTGGTATCCACACACAAAACGAGCAAAAGTACTGGGAATGTTTCTGATAAAGACGGAAATGCAGGGAATAAACAAAACGTTAATCCCGCGCAAGGAACAGCCAAAACAACAAGTGGAACTGGCGACGACGCCACGGTTTACGTCGGCTCTCGCGTATCATCCTCTTCTCCAAACCCCAATGATGACTCGACAGTTATAACGTCTCGACCAACGTCCGCAAGCGCCGCCGGCAACAATCCTACGCCGCCAGAATTTGATCCTTCGTCCTCTATTTCACCTATGGGTCGCCAAGTTATTAAAGGACGGTTTGAATTAGTATCCTTGCTTGGTGCCGGTGGCATGGGGGCGGTATACAAAGCCCTAGACCGACGTAAAGTCGAGGCCAGCGACTCTGATCCTTATGTGGCGGTAAAACTATTAAACGACGAATTCCGCCAGCACCCCGACGCCTTTATTTCGCTGCAACGTGAATCGCGCAAGTCGCAAACCCTTGCCCACCCGAACATCGTGACGGTTTACGATTTCGACCGCGATAAAAATACCGTATTCATGACCATGGAATTCCTTGAAGGTTTTCCACTGGATGAATTACTGCGCCAGTTCCCGCATGGAATGGAGCAAGAGGAAGCTAATTCGATTCTGAAAGATATTTCGAACGCCCTTATTTACGCGCATTCGCACAATATTATTCACTCCGACTTCAAACCCGGCAACATCTTCGTTACCAAGAAAAAAGGCACTAAAGTATTTGATTTCGGTATCGCGCGTGCGGTGTCCGAAGGCAGCGCGGCGCATACCGCTGGTGAAAAAACCATTTTCGATGCAGGTACTCTCGGTGCTCTAACACCAGCATATGCCAGTAATGAAATGCTGCGCGGTGCAGAACCATCAGAGTCAGACGACGTATACGCATTAGGTTGCGTTGCCTACGAATTATTCAGTGGCGCCCATCCGTTTAAGAAGACCCCAGCAAATCAAGCGCTAGAGAAAAAGCTTAAACCAAAGAAATTAAAAAATCTCAGCCGTCGCCAGTGGAATGCATTATCCAGCGCACTGGAATTAACTCGCGACAATCGTACCGCAACCGTTGCTGAATTTTATGACGGCTTCTTCGGTAAACCACGCGTTTTATTATGGGCGTTAGTTGCCAGTGTTGCAGCCTTTGGCGTAGCTGGAGCACTTTATATTGAAAAATTTAGCGACCAAGAAAAAGCTCAAGAAGAATTAAAAGTACAAATGCAAGAACAGATGGCCCAGCAGCTAGAGCGCTCGACTATCGAAAACCAGCAACAAACATTAGAACGCTTGGTTAAGCTATCGGCCCTAACGCCAAATTGGGATAAAGAAGTACGCAAAGAACTTCTCGTGTACGCCAAACTGGTGCCCGAAGACACGGAAACCACAGACAAGGTGAGCAGTCGCATTGCCACGGCTTATTTAACTGAAGCCAAGCATTTAATGGCTGATGAACAACTTGATGCGGTAATACCTATGCTTGAGGCTTCAAGCGCATGGGGCGGACCAGAAGATGATATTAAAATTCTGACTAACCAAGTTATTACTCAGCAAGAGTCAGAGCGACTAAAAGCAGAAAACGCGCGCTTAGCAGAAGCACAAGAAGAAGCTGACCGACTTGAGGCTGAACGTCAAAAGCGTGAAACCGAAATGGAAATCGCTCGTCGTGCGCAAATTAAACAAGAAGTTACCAGCTTAGAAAACTCTCTTCGCTGCCCGAACGAAATTGATGTTGAAGGCCGTGTTGCTAGCCATCTGCGAGTATTAGACTCATTAGAGCCTGAACGTACCAATGAACTGCATAGCATTGTTGCTGATTCATTGGTGCAGTGCTTCAACAAAATTGCAAAGGTTAGCCCTTACTCGGCAGAACGTATGCTCAGTGAATCGCGCGCCTTATTGCCAGAACAGGCAGCCTTGAAAACATTAAAAGTTGATTATTGCGGCCACCTCGAACCCGGTTCTGGTAATAAAGGTCGTCGCTATACTTGTACCGATCCATTACCAAGACAAGCGAAAGGGCCGGTAATGGTCGTTATACCAATGCCTAACGGCAATCCAATTGCGATAAGCCAATACGAAATCACCTATGATGACGTATCGGATTATTGCACCGTCACGCAAATGTGCGACAGCCGGAAATACGCGACTAACTATTTGCCAGTGCACAGTATCGACATTAATTTCGCTGAAAATTATGCCGGTTGGCTTAGCTCAGTCACCGGCAATGTGTATCGCCTACCAACCTATGAAGAATGGTTAATGGCAGCAAAAGCCGACGGTGCAGCGGAGTCGCCAGACCGTAACTGTTTCTTAAAATACGGTGGTATCGAGAAAGGTACCGAGCTGCAAAAAACCACGAACGGTAAACCCAACTCTTATGGATTGGCCAGCACCGTAGGTAACGTGCAAGAATGGGCCTACGACAATAACTTACTGGTTGCTGCTGGCGGCTCGCGTCAAACACCTATGAACGACTGTCGTGTCACTACGGTTACCGCTCATTCAGGGCAAGCCGATGAATTTACCGGCTTCCGTTTAGTACGCGAGCTACAGCGCTAAACGCATTAGACTGGTTAATTCTAGAGATCGGGATGTTGCGCACGAGCCAATATCCAACACTGGCTGAGTGGCTGATACAAGCCCTCAGCTCCATTCAACTTCTATTTAATACTTGCCCTTACGTTCGATAGGCTGGATTGCTCGCTTAATCCAGCAAATGAAATCACGTTACCGCCTTGTTTTACGGGCTCAGTTGAAGGAAGTTGATCATGGAAACCGCATTAAACTATTTATTTTCCGTCGAGGCATTCGCCCTCATATTCGTACTCGTACTGCTTAAAAGCAGCGTTAAATTAGTACCTCAGAACCGCGCTTGGGTTGTTGAACGTTTTGGTAAGTACCAATCAACTAAAGTCGCAGGCCTGAATTTTATCTTGCCCTTTATTGATAATGTAGCTGCGGATCGCAGCTTGAAAGAACAAGCCGTCGATATCCCTAGTCAGTCGGCCATCACCAAAGACAACATCACCTTATCGGTTGATGGCGTTTTATATTTTCGTGTTCTTGATCCTTATAAGGCCTCATACGGTGTCGATGACTATGTCTTCGCTGTCACTCAGTTGGCGCAAACCACCATGCGTTCTGAGTTAGGAAAAATGGAACTGGATCGCACCTTTGAAGAACGTAATCTACTCAACATAGGCATTGTAGAAGCCATCAACGAAGCGGCAGAGCCTTGGGGTATTCAGGTATTACGTTATGAAATTAAAGATATTGTACCGCCACGTTCAGTGATGGATGCAATGGAAGCCCAGATGAAAGCCGAACGTGTTAAACGCGCACAAATTTTAGAATCAGAAGGTGATCGCCAATCAGCTATTAACGTGGCTGAAGGTAAGAAACAGGCACAGGTATTAGCCGCAGAAGCGGAAAAAACCGAGCAAATTCTACGAGCACAAGGTGCAGCAAGTGCTATTTTAGCCGTTGCAGAAGCGCAAGCAGAAGCCTTGAGAAAAGTCGGTGAAGCAGCGAATACCGATGAAGGGGTAAAAGCGATTCAATTTGATTTGGCCACTAAAGCCATTGCGGCAAGAGAAGCGATTGCCAAAGAATCGTCTGTTATTTTATTGCCTGACAACGGTACAGATCCAAGCGCCTTGGTTGCGACATCCATGGCGATTATTAATTCGTTAAATAAACACCAGAGTTAAGCTATGGATTTTATTCTGCAAAGCGACATCGCCAATGTCTTACTAATACTTGGCATTGCCGTGTTAATTCTTGAATCGGTTGTTTTAGGCTTCTCGACCGTCGTCTTACTATTTTTAGGTCTGTCGCTATTGCTAACAGGCCTTGGTATGAAGATAGGTCTATTAGACGCCACCTATGTCGCGGCACTCTGGAGCAATACCTTAGTCACCAGCGTGCTCGCTTTTACCTTGTGGAAACCCTTACGCCGCATGCAAAGCAAAGTCGAAGTGCAAAACATCGACAGCGACTTTGCCAAAGAGACCTTTGTAATAACCACCGATGTGGATATTCGCGGCGAGAGTACGCACCTCTACTCTGGCATCAAGTGGAAATTAAAAAGCCACCAGCCGATAAACGCTGGAACTATGGTGAAGGTGGTTAAAACTGACGTCGGCGTCATGTGGGTTGAAGCCCTATGACACCCTATTCAGCCCTATGAGCAGCGCCAACTAAACCACGTTAACTAACTGACCCTTCTCCCAACCTAAACGTCCTGTTCTGACTTTTTGCCGTTGAATACCCGGAACAGGACGTAGCAGAAAGATATCACCATTACGGCCCGTCATGGTTTGCGGCACGCCGCAGCCTTTCGCTAAACCCGCGTGCGCTTTCATGTGCACTTCTTCGCCATGTACTGGAATCGAGATTTCTGGTTGCACCCATTGGTATAAGGTTTCGAGTTCTTCTTGCGCAGGGTGCCCAGAGGCATGAATGGGTAGCTCAGCTTCGTCGGCGGTAATCACTTCAACGCCCATACTTTTCAGTTGCTCGATAATGCCGTTGATGGCGTCTTCGTTGCCGGGAATAGCGCGAGCGCTGAAGATTACCCGATCACCGGCTTCTAATTCAAAATCCGGATGCGTACCCGCCGCCAATCGACGTAAGGCCGTATGAGGTTCGCCCTGACTGCCAGTTGCCACGACAAGCACTTCGTGACGTGGTAAATAGCCTAAATGCCCAGTATCAACAGAGCCAGCACTGAACGGCCAAACACCGGCGCGCTTAGCGCACTGATGCATATTAATCATCGAACGACCGTACAACCCCATATAACGCCCAGTATCGTCAGCCACGTGCGATAAAGTTAAAAGCCGGGCGATGTTGCTACCGAAACAAGTGACCACCACGCGTCCCTTGGCACTCTCGATATAATGGCGTAGGCCATCATAGAGATCGCCCTCAGACGCGGAATGACCCGAAGTGGTGGCATTAGTAGAATCACACACCATGGCCACCACGCCCTCTTCCGCCAATTGCGTGAAGGTTTCTTTTTTATAGCCATGCCCAACCACAGGATCAGGATCTAACTTCCAATCACCGGTATGAAATACATTGCCCACAGGGGTGCGAATCATTAAACAATTAGGATCAGGAATCGAATGTGTCAGTGCTAAAAACTGCACATCAAAGGGGCCGATATGAACGCGCTCGCCGGTTTCCGGCACTATGATTTTTACTTGGTGTAATAAGCCGTGCTCGGCGAGTTTCTTTTTCAGTACTTCGGCGGTAAAACGCGTGCAATAAATTGGGCACCGTAACTTGTGCCACAAATACGGCACCGCCCCGACGTGATCTTCGTGGGCGTGAGTAATCACCAAGCCAGCGAGCCGATCTTTGCGGGCGACAATAAATTCAGGATCAGGCATTTGCGTATCGGGTTCACCGGAGTGATGACGTGTACCATCGGCGCTGATACGCCCCGGCTTAGGAAAAGTGACACCGCAATCGACCATCAGCCAACTACCATCGTGGCCGTAAAGGTTCATATTCATCCCGATCTCGCCGGTGCCGCCAAGAGGCAGAAATACAAGATCAGATGCTGAAGGGGTCATCGAGTTATTTATCCTTATTTTTTGATGTCGCAGCCTTTATCGGGCGAACACGTTTCGCAGCGCTCCTTCCCTGTCAGCCAGCCAGAAATTTTGTAACGATTACGCGCAAACCAAAGGTAGGCAATATCGGCGAACCAACGAATCACAGGCCAGCGTAATGGTGCATATAAATACCCTCGCCCCACCAGCCCCCATGCTTTATGGGCGACATCTAAACCAAGAATAATGCGACCATCGGGTAATTCCGCATGCAGTATGTCACTCGCGGCTTGAGGATCAATGTGTGGATAACGCTCAGCAAAGTCAGATTGCTGGATATCCACCATCTGCATTTTTTGCTGCTTGTCGGCCTTCATTAGCTGTGTCACCTCAGCAACACATAAAGGGCACTGGCCGTCGTAATACAGGGTTAGCTCTGTCATAGCCTGACACCTCTCGTCTTGTCGCCACATTACAAACTAACTTCATGATACAACAGCTTAATTGAGCATAGCCCGTAGATTAGTGCGAACTTACCGTTTCTTGTGAGTGAGAGCAGACTGTCACTGCCTAAGCGGCACTGGTACAATAACCGCCATTTTTCTATAGCAAGAGGCGAGACATCATGCCTGAGTATCGTTCCAAGACCTCGACCGCTGGCCGCAATATGGCTGGCGCACGTGCCTTATGGCGCGCCACTGGTATGAAAGACGATGATTTCCAAAAGCCAATCATCGCCGTGGCGAACTCATTTACTCAATTCGTACCCGGCCATGTTCATCTTAAAGACATGGGCCAACTGGTTGCGCGCGAGATCGAAAAGGCCGGTGGTGTTGCTAAAGAATTCAACACGATTGCCGTCGACGACGGTATCGCCATGGGCCACGACGGTATGCTGTACAGCTTGCCAAGCCGTGAACTGATTGCCGATTCGGTTGAATACATGGTGAACGCTCACTGTGCCGACGCCATTGTTTGTATTTCTAACTGCGACAAGATCACACCGGGAATGCTGTTGGCGTCTTTGCGCTTGAACATCCCTGTTATCTTCGTATCGGGCGGCCCGATGGAAGCCGGTAAAACTAAGCTATCTGAGCATAAGCTCGACTTAGTCGATGCCATGGTCATTGCGGCTGACGATTCAGCGTCTGACGAAAAAGTCGCCGAGTACGAGCGCAGCGCTTGCCCAACTTGTGGTTCATGCTCAGGCATGTTCACCGCCAACTCGATGAACTGCTTAACCGAAGCTTTAGGTCTTGCTCTACCGGGTAACGGCTCTACCTTGGCAACGCACGCAGATCGCGAACAGTTGTTCTTAGAAGCAGGTCGTCGCATCGTTGAAAATGCCAAGCGTTATTACGAGCAAGACGATGAGTCGGTTTTACCGCGCTCTATCGCCAGCTTCAAAGCCTTCGAGAACGCCATGACGCTGGATATTGTAATGGGGGGTTCAACCAACACCATTCTTCACCTGCTAGCGGCTGCCCAAGAAGCTGAAGTCGACTTCGATTTAAAAGACATCGACCGTCTATCACGTGTTGTACCCCAGCTATGTAAAGTCGCTCCGAACTCTCCGTTGTATCACATGGAAGACGTTCACCGTGCCGGTGGCATCATGGGTATCCTCGGTGAAATCGACCGCGCCGGTTTATTGCACAACGACCTGCCAACGGTTCATAGCGCAACGATGAAAGAAGCCCTCGATAAATGGGACATCATGCGCAACCCTAGCGAAGAAGTAATTAACTTCTTCAAAGCTGGACCTGCAGGTATTCCTACGCAAACCGCTTTTAGCCAAAGCACCCGTTATCCAACACTAGACGGCGACCGCGAAAACGGTTGTATCCGTAATTTAGAAAACGCTTATTCGAAAGAAGGTGGCTTGGCCGTACTGTACGGCAATATTGCTTTGGATGGCTGTGTCGTTAAAACCGCTGGTGTGGATGAATCTATTCACGTATT
>Ga0209081_1001875_pt1 | contig 12375 bp, 11 predicted proteins | sample GOMGulsemesocosm_4_FD_184636 | JGI IMG/M metagenome (GOLD analysis project Ga0209081, IMG submission 184636) | Methane-oxidizing microbial communities from mesocosms in the Gulf of Mexico - GOM15B Gulf of Mexico (SPAdes) (version 2) | ecosystem: Environmental > Aquatic > Marine > Cold seeps... | reverse complement strand
ATGTCGGCTCATCACATCCTGGGGCTGAAGCCGGTCCCAAGGGTATGGCTGTTCGCCATTTAAAGTGGTACGCGAGCTGGGTTTAGAACGTCGTGAGACAGTTCGGTCCCTATCTGCCGTGGGCGTTGGAGATTTGAGAAGAGTTGCTCCTAGTACGAGAGGACCGGAGTGAACGAACCGCTGGTGTTCGGGTTGTCATGCCAATGGCATTGCCCGGTAGCTACGTTCGGACGGGATAACCGCTGAAAGCATCTAAGCGGGAAGCCTCCTTCAAGATGAGATCTCCCTGGGACTTTAAGTCCCCTAAAGGGTCGTTGAAGACTACGACGTTGATAGGCGGGGTGTGTAAGCGTTGTGAGGCGTTGAGCTAACCCGTACTAATTGCCCGTGAGGCTTGACCATATAACAGAAACGGCTGTGTGACAGACGACTGATTATTTGCGAGAATGACCGTAACAAGATTGAAGAAACACGGACACGTGTGGAAAGAGAGACGAAGCGTCTTGTGTTACTTGATTGAACGAACAGCAACTTTATAGACCACCACCCTATTTGGAGTTGTGAGGCCTGCGCCGACTTAATTGTCTGTTAGTCGCAATAAGACCGATCACAATCCATAGCAGTTTGCTTGACGACCATAGCGAATTTGAACCACCTGACCCCATTCCGAACTCAGAAGTGAAAAGATTCAGCGCCGATGGTAGTGTGGGGTGTCCCCATGTGAGAGTAGGTCATCGTCAAGCTTTAATTCTAAAACCCCAGCAGGTTCCCTGCTGGGGTTTTTCTTTATGTGCGTGTTGCTAAGCGGTAAAATCGACATGTGTGAGAATGGGTCTTAGCCTCGGTGGTTTCGCCTCGCCCTATAAGTTGCAGTAAGCGCTACACTCATAGATTCAACTGCCCCTAAGCGTATAGACATCAGGAATATTTCCCAATGAATAAAGACAAATTAGTTATTTTTGATACCACCCTTCGTGATGGTGAGCAGAGCCCTGGCGCGTCGATGACGAAAGATGAAAAAGTTCGCATCGCTAAAATGCTAGAAAAGATGAATGTAGACGTGATTGAGGCTGGTTTTGCGATTGCGAGCCAGGGAGACTTTGAGGCCGTAAAAGCCGTGTCGGCTGCGGTCAAAGATTCCACAATTTGTAGCCTCGCGCGCGCGGTTCGCCCCGATATTGAGCGAGCCGCAGAAGCAATTAAAGGCGCAAATTCCGGGCGAATCCACACTTTCATCGCGACTTCGCCAATACACATGAAGTACAAGCTACAAATGTCTTCAGACCTTGTCTTGGAACAGGCTGTAAGCGCGGTCAAAATGGCGAGAAATTTTACCGATGACGTTGAGTTTTCTCTAGAGGACGCGAGTCGTTCTGAGTTCGAATTTATGTGCCGTATTATTGAGGCGACTATCAATGAGGGTGCAGGAACCATTAACCTGCCTGACACTGTAGGCTATGGCGAGCCCGGAGAGTACGGCGAGATGTTTAGCCGGTTAATTTCGGCAGTGCCCAATTCGGACAAGGCGATATTTTCAACTCATTGCCATAATGATTTAGGTTTGGCTGTGTCTAATTCTCTTGCCGCGGTTATGCACGGTGCGCGTCAAATTGAATGTACTATCAACGGATTGGGTGAACGTGCCGGTAATGCATCACTCGAAGAAGTTGTTATGGCCGTACGAACGCGACACGATTTATTTCCTGTCGAAACGGGTATTGATGCCCGCCATATCGTGCCCACCTCGCGCTTGGTGGCGAGCGTTACGGGATTTCCCGTACAACCAAATAAGGCTATCGTTGGTGCTAATGCCTTTGCCCATGAATCAGGTATTCATCAAGACGGGATTCTCAAACATCGTGAAACCTATGAAATCATGAAGGCTGAAGATGTTGGTTGGAATACAAACAAGCTGGTTTTAGGCAAGCACTCTGGGCGAGCGGCCGTCAAGGCGCGATTTGAGGATCTAGGTATTACTTTTGACGGTGCAGAGGCGCTTAATGATGTTTTTGTTCGCTTCAAAGCTTTAGCGGATAAAAAGCATGAAATTTTTGACGAAGATCTTCAAGCCTTGATGAGTGATACTCGGCCCGAGACAATGGAAGATATCTACAAATTCCAGTCCATGGAAGTGATTTCAAAAACGAAGGAAGCTCCAACAGCGGATATTTGTATCGAAATTCGCGGTGAGTACTTAGGGTCGCAAAGCGATGGTGATGGTCCTGTGGATGCTATATTTAAAGCGATAGAAAATCTCGCCCAAAGTGGCGCTGATTTGCAGCTGTACTCCGTTAATGCAATTACCCAGGGTACAGACTCACAGGGAGATGTCACTGTTCGTCTTGAGCGAGAAGGTAAGATTGTGAATGGGGTCGGTGCTGACACTGATATTCTAGCGGCATCGGCGAAAGCCTACCTCCACGCGCTTAATCTGTTAGAATCCCACGCAAGTAAAGCCCACCCTCAGAGGGATGGTGTTTAGGAAATCGTGTTCATAAAGTTAGAGCAAGTTCATTGAATGAGTTACAGCGACAAGCGTACTTATCGGCACTGGGTATAGATAACTATATGCCTCGGTGTGTGCTAGCGTACGCGCCTGCATCGGTACAATGTGCATTACCGGCTGTAGCTGAACTCAGGAACCGGGCCGAAGAGCCGCTAGACAGTTCATCTAGGGCTGCAGTTTCGGATATTGCAGATAGGCCAGTTCCGATTAAGTCACTGACTGACGAACTTCTTGGATCAAAAAGCGCACTAGATCTACGCAAAGATGAAAATTCTACCTCGCCAGACTCAAAGCTTGGAGAAGTATTAGAAGCTTTTGGAACTAAACCGGGAACGAATAAAGATCAACCATTACCTTCTAAAGATGTCGTAGCCCTGGTTGCAGCAACAGATTCCCGACCAAAATTCTCACTGACAATTTGGCGTGTTAGCGCCGACTTAATGGTTGTGGATACACGAGACCTTCAGCAAGCTTTGCCAACTGAACGTTTGTTATCAAATATCCTTATGGCTTTGGGCTATCAGTTGCCATCACTGCCAAAAGCCAACGTCCTCAAATGGCCAATGATTGATAACGATCTAGGAGGGCAGGGTGTAGAAGATGCTCGGGATATGTTGCATGCATTTTTAGATGCAGAGTTATTACTCGACCCAGTTAAGCATCTGTTGTTGATGGGCTCTGCGGCTTCGACCTATATTCTGCCTCCGTCACATGTATACCCAGATGTCATTGACGCTCAATTGGCCTCCGCCCACCCCATTATTTTAGAATCATTAGCAACGCCCCTTGTCGTGACACCGAGTCTTGTCGATATTCTCTTAGAGCCCTCGTTAAAAGCGCAAGTATGGCGTTTGATTCAGCCGCTTATTGTGAAACGCTAACGCCATGCCTGACAACGAAGATATGCTCGTGCTAGAGAACCGATCTGGCCTGTCAATTGATTCTAGAGCTATGAGAGGTCGTGATATAGACGTAGTGTGTGCGATTGAAGCTCTGGCTCATTCGCACCCCTGGAAACGAAGTACATTTGAAACTCGTGTGGCTGGAAAAGACTTTTGCCGTGTTATTCTCAATAAAGGACAAGTAGTCGGTTATGCAATTGCCACTTATGGTGGAGGGGATGCTGAACTGTTAAATATTGCCATACATCCAAAGTTCCAAGGTGGAGGACTGGCAAGTTTGCTATTGGTGCATATAGTGAGCTTGGTTTCTGCCCATGCAGATATGATGTTTTTAGAGGTTCGGGTGTCGAATCAAAAAGCGATTGATCTTTATCATCGCGAAGGCTTTTTTGAAACAGGCCATCGGCGCGCCTATTACCCGACACTTAATGGTCGAGAAGACGCCTTGCTAATGGCCTGCCAACTCTCACTGCTATAAATAACTCACTGTTTCGCTGGGCGTTTTTGCAGTTTACGTTGCAAGGTTCGCCGATGCATGCCCAGAGCTCGTGCAGTGGCTGAAATATTATTTTGGTTCTCAAGCAGTACCCTTTGTATATGCTCCCATTCAACTCGATCTACTGATGGACGCACCTCCATCAGCGAAGCGGATGAGTTGCCTTGGGTATTGTCAAACGCGGCGAGAATTTCACTTACCGGAGCAGGTTTACATAGATAGTTTACTGCGCCGAGTTTAATCGCCTCCACGGCCGTAGTAACACTCGAGTAGCCTGTAAGCACAACAATACGAAGGTCTGCTTGCACGGCCCTTAATTCGGCAATGAGTTGCAAGCCAGAGCTAAACTCCAGCTTTAAATCCAGAATCGCACGGTCAAAAAGCATGTCCTGCGCTAAGGCTAAGGCTTCTTGTGAGGTTTGGGCCGTGTGGATTTCAAAGCCTAAACGGCTTAGCGCGCGTTTCATCACTCGCGTAAACACTTGATCGTCATCAACGAGTAATATTTTTTCTATCGGCTTTTGTTTATTGGAGGCACATAGCTCATTCATGGAGGGAGGCGTCATTTAAAATATCTATCTTTTTGGATTCCAGCGTTCGAGATAAGGGGAGAATCACCTCTGTTAAAGTGCCTCCCGATGGTCGGTTATACAAGTTTACAGTTCCTCCGGCGCGAGACATAGTGGCATTGCTTAAAAAAAGGCCAAGACCAAGCCCCTCTCTTTTAGTGCTAACAAAGGGTTTGCCAATTTCCTTCGCAATATCCTCAGATATTCCAGGGCCATTATCTAAAATACAAAGGTATAGGCTGTCTTTTTTTATTTGCGCTTGAATCTCCACTCCTATCGGATTGGCGTCTGCGGCGTTATTAAGCAAATTCAGAATCGAATGCTCAATACTCTGATCAAGAGAACTTGTGATCTGGAGGTTCGGGTGAAGTTCAAATGTGGCGACAGCATCGGGTCGAATGACCAGCCAGCGCTCGATTAATTGATCTAAGAAATCGTGCAAATTAACGATATTTTTGGCGCCATGATCTCCTTCCGCCTTTAATACAAGTTGTTGCAAGGTTTTGCGGCAGGCCAAACTTTGAGTTGCTAGTAAATCGAGGTCTTGTTGCAACTTGGAGTCTTGTGCATAGTCCTGTTGCATCTCTTCAATGAGCACCATCATTGTGGCGAGTGGTGTTCCCAATTCGTGGGCGGTTCCAGCTGCAAGGGTTGCCACCGCCATTACTTGCTCATCGCGCAGGGCGTCTTCTTTTGCCGCATTGAGCAGAGATTCTTGATGCCTAAGATCTCTGGCCATTTTGGCAACAAAATAAGTAATTAAAATAGCGCTGATGGCAAAGTTACACCACATGCCAATAACGTGAAGATTACTATTACCACCATGCTTGTGTGCGTCTGGGGCTAGCAGGGGAAGCGGTACGTAATAACTTAATTGCAGCGTATATAAAGTCAGCGATAGTCCGGTGATGAGCCAAGTATAGGCTAGTGGAAGAGTAGCCGCCGAAATGCAGACAGGCACCAAATAGTAGAAGATGAATGGGTTGCTCGCGCCGCCGCTAAAATACATCAACAAGCTGACGCCAGCGACATCTATGAGAAGTTGTGCAAAGATTTCTAATTCTGTAACTGGCCAGTGAGCTTGGAGCCGTAGCCAAGTAAGTATGTTGACTAGAGTGAGTAAGCCGAGGACGCTCACTAACAACGAATAATTCAGTGCAAGCTCGAGGGTTTCAAGGCTCAGTACAATAGCTGTACCTAAAGCCAGCAGCATCAAGCAGCGTATTATAAAAAGACGAAAAAGATTTCTGGGTAGGGCCGAATGTTGGCTGTTCATTGTTGTCTGTATATGATCGAGTGTTTAAGCAGTTTATCACTCTCATGTTGCGATACAAGAACGCTGGCGGGCTAATGCTTTGCAGCGTAAACGATATACGCTTGCTATAATTCGGCGCCCCGTTCAATTCCAGTAATAAATGGTAGATTTCATTTTATGGCTTCAGTGTTACAAGCAAAATTAACCGAGGGATCTGTCTCACGGCACCTCTACGTTATGGCCGCTCCCATGGTGTGGGGTTTATTGGCCACAATGTCTTTTAATGCGGTTGATACCTTCTTTGTTGCCCAGCTGGGTGATTTGCAATTGGCGGCGATGAGCTTCACCTTTCCTGTCGCAATGTTACTTATGAGTGTGGCGATTGGATTAGGTGCGGGTACCTCATCCGCCGTTGCGCGAGCAGTGGGTGCGGGCGATCACGTTTTGGCTAAGCGCTTGGCAACAGACTCCATGAGTTTAACCGCGCTGATTTCGGTGGTGGTCAGTTTGGTGGGTTGGCTGAGTATTGATCTCGTGTTTGGCTTGTTGGGTGCTACCCCAGAATTGATGCCTTACATTCATGAATATATGGACGTGTGGTATTTAAGCGCGCCATTCTTGATGGTGCCAATGGTTACTTTCGCATCACTAAGGGCGATGGGGTGGAGCCAAGTTCAGGGGTATTTGATGGGCGCCGCCGCTATTTTCAATGCGCTCTTGGATCCTCTGCTCATATTTGGTTTGTATGGATTTCCTCGATTGGAGCTTCAGGGCGCGGCACTTGCGACACTGGTTACCCGAGCGATCACCTTGTGGGTGGCGTTTCATATACTAAAGAATCGCACGCATATGCTTACTAACCCATTGGCGCCTTGGCTGACTTTGAAGCGCTCATGGATGATGATATTTGTGGTAGGCATTCCGGCAATGTTTACCAATGTGGTGATCCCCCTGTCAGGTGGTGTGGTTGTGGCCCTTGTTGCTCAGCATGGCACTGCGGCTGTGGCCGGCTTGGGTGTGGCGCTCAGAGTGGAGCCCTTGGCGCTAATCGTGTTTTATGCGCTCTCTGGCGTAGTTGGTCCATTTTTCGGGCAAAATATGGGGGCGGGAAAAGTAGAGCGTTTATTTGAAGCGCTCAAGGTGTTGACCCTGTTCAATATGGGATTTGGCTTGTTTTTGGCGCTATTGCTGTGGTTTTTGACCCCCTTACTTGCAGGAATGTTCAGTGATTCTGATGAGGTTATATCGATCGCTGCGCACTATATGGCCCTTGTCCCAATTAGTTATGGAGCTTACGGCATCGTAATGGCGGTGAATGCAGCTTTCAATGGTCTGGGCCGGCCTTCTCCTCCTATGATGATTTCTTTCCTTCGGGTTTTGGGCTTGTACTTTCCTCTGGCTTGGCTGGGGCAATATTATATGGGCTTGAGTGGGTTATTCGCCGCAACGGCTTGCGCAAATTTGTTGCTGGGAATGCTGGCTTATTCTTGGCTGAAGCGCCATTTGAATGGTATGTAAAAAACAGTCGAGCTAGGCTGTCAGAAACAGCAGGCAATAAAAAAGGGCCAGACCGTAGGTCTTGCCCTTTTCTTGAAGCGCTTTAAAGAATTAAAGTGCTACGATGTTCTCAGCTTGAGGACCTTTCTGGCCTTGAGTTACAGTGAACTCAACTTTTTGGCCTTCAACCAAGGTTTTGAAACCTGAACCAGAGATAGCGCTGAAGTGAGCGAAAACGTCAGGACCTGATTCTTGCTCGATGAAACCGAAGCCTTTAGATTCGTTGAACCACTTAACGGTACCAGTAGTAGTTGACATAGTCATATCCTATATTTTATTCAAGAGTAATTAAAAGCTCAAAATGAGCCGATTTGCCGGAAGTGTTGCTATTACTTATGAAGGACAGGACGAGGTACTAAAAGACGAGCCATCGAAATTGTGCGCATAAATATAAGACTTACTTTCAAGCTGCGTGAATTATATACAGCTTTCAGGGTGAGTCAACGCTTAATCGCCCATAAGTTTGGAACTAGGTAAAAATAATTGATATTGGCGCTTTTATGACCATATATTGCTTGATGCTAAGGTTTAGGTTTGGCGTCAATATAGTGGATTTTATGAGGTTTTCAGACCCGAATAGACATGATTTTGGTGAATTGATCGAATTTGTCGGGGCATAAGGTTTTTCATCAGGTAAAATGGCGCGCTTTATGGGGTTCCCCCAAATATACACTTAATAGACAAGTACAAATTAGGACTGAAATGGTATGGCGGATAGCAATTTTCTCAATGAAATCGACAAGAGACGCACTTTCGCTATCATCTCTCACCCGGATGCGGGTAAAACCACCATTACTGAAAAACTTCTGTTGTACGGCAATGCTTTGCAAGTAGCGGGCTCTGTTAAGGGCAAGCGCGGGCCTCATGCGAAATCAGACTGGATGAGCATGGAGCAGGAGCGCGGTATTTCAGTAACTTCTTCGGTCATGCAGTTTCCTTATCGAGGGCGCACAGTCAACCTACTGGATACTCCAGGTCACGAAGACTTTTCCGAGGACACATACCGTACACTCACCGCCGTTGACTCTGTCTTGATGGTAATTGACGGTGCAAAGGGTGTGGAAGATCGCACGATTAAGCTTATGGAAGTCTGTCGATTGCGTGATACGCCTATTCTGTCATTTGTGAACAAAATGGATCGCGATATGCGAGATCCCATTGAAGTAATGGATGAAATAGAAACGGTGTTAAAAATAGCCGCCGCCCCAATCAACTGGCCTTTGGGAATGGGTAAAGAATTCAAAGGTGTTTATAACCTTTACACTGATACCATTCATGTCTACGAGCAGGGTATGGGGCACACCATCCCTGAAGACCGGCAAATTAAAGGTCTTGATAGCGACGAAGTCAGTGAGCTATTAGGTGTTTATGCTGATGATATTCGAGATGAAATAGAATTAGTGCGTGGTGCTAGTAATGAGTTTGACGTCGAAGAATATTTGGCGGGTCGTATGACGCCAGTATTTTTTGGTACGGCGCTTGGTAATTTTGGTGTCCGTGAAATGTTAGACGGTTTTGTGGAGTGGGCACCAACACCTCAAAGTCGCGAGGCGAGGCCACGAGAGGTGCTAGCGGATGAAGAAAAATTCAGTGGTTTTATTTTCAAAATCCAAGCCAATATGGATCCCAAACACCGCGACCGTATTGCGTTTATGCGCGTGTGTTCAGGCACTTACCGCCAAGGTATGAAAATGCAGCATGTGCGTTTAGGGAAAAGTGTAAAAATTGCTGATGCGGTGACCTTTATGGCGGGCGATCGCAGTGCGGTGGAAACAGCAGTCTCCGGTGACATTATTGGTTTGCACAATCATGGAACAATTCAGATTGGTGACACCTTTACGGAGGGTGAAACACTAAAATTCACCGGTATTCCTCATTTCGCCCCTGAGCTGTTTCGACGTATTCGTCTGCAAGACCCCTTGAAGACTAAAGCGCTGCAGAAAGGTTTGCAGCAGTTGTCGGAAGAAGGTTCCACACAGGTTTTTTTCCCTCAGAAAAATAATGACATTATCGTCGGTGCGGTCGGTGTACTGCAGTTTGAAGTTGTCGCTTATCGTTTGAAAGATGAGTACAAGGTTGACGCCATTTACGAGCCGATTAACGTGTCGACTGCGCGTTGGGTTGACTGTGACGATGCCAAAAAAATGGACGATTTCAAACGCAAATGCATGGACAATTTGGCGATAGACGGTGGTGGGCATTTAACCTACCTAGCGCCAACCCGGGTGAATTTGAGCTTAAGTCAAGACCGTTATCCCGAGGTTGTATTTAGATCGACGCGAGAGCATTGATATTTTATGTTCGTAGTACCTTCTTCTCCGGCTAATATGCCCGTTATGGGTAATGCCTGTAGCCGATATATTGGCCGTATCTTGCTGCGTACTATGGGTTGGAAGTTGACAGGCGAATTTCCCAACGAGCCTAAACTGATGATTGCTTTGGCACCTCATACTTCCAATTGGGATTTTGTTGTGGCCATGCCTGTTATTATGGCTGTTGGTGTGAAAGTTTCATTTCTCATGAAAAAAGAGGCCTTTGTATGGCCGTTAAATAAGCTTTTTACTTGGTGGGGAGCTATTCCCACTGAGCGCGGCGAGGCGAATGATATGGTTGAGCAGGTGGCAACTTGGTATCGTGCTCACGATCGAGTTTGGGTGGCTATAACGCCCGAGGGAACCCGGAAAAAAGCGGAGCGTTGGAAGACAGGCTTCCTACGCATTGCGCACAGAGCAGAAGTGCCGGTTTTTTTAATCGCGTGGGACTACCCTAACAAACGCTTACACTGCGGACGGAAATTTACTCCTACTGGCGATCACGCGGCTGATTTAGTCAAGATTCAAAAGTATTTCGCCAAGGGTTACACAGGTTACAAAGTCGACCATCAATAAGGTGCCATCACTTAAAATGCAATCGCCATTACCGGAACTACCAGATACGTGGCAACCCCTAGGTAACCGCTTTAGCCGCTGGTTAGGGCGCAGTGTTTTTAAACTCCTAGGATGGCACTGCGAAGGAGAGTTGCCGAATATTAAACAGCTTGTTATGGCTGGGGGGCCTCATACTTCAAACTGGGATTTCATACTGGCTTTATCGGGCATTTTAGGCGTAGGTGCTCGAATAACTTGGTTGGGCAAGAAGTCAATTTTTTGGGGTCCTTTTGATCGCCTGTTGCGTGCGGCAGGAGGTCTGGCTGTAGACAGGGAGTCTCCCGTTGGGCTGGTTGATCAAGTTGTTCAAAGCTATAAAGATAACGCCTACCAAGTGGTAGCCATCCTACCTGAGGGCACTCGCCGCAAGGTCACTCGTTGGAAAACCGGTTTTTTGCGAATTGCCTACAAAGCTGAAGTGCCGGTGCTAATGGTATCTTTCGATTATTCTCGCAAATGTATTACATTTGGCCCTCTACTATCTTTAAGTGGAGATGAGTCCACTGATCTAGCAACAGTACAAGCGCACATTGGTCGAGTGACAGGGAAAAAACTCCGCAACCAATAAACCTAAGTCCCTGGACGCAAAAGGAAGGAGTCTTATTATAGAGTTTTCAGTCGAGTTAGTTTTGGGTTTAACCGGCGTTGCATTTGTCGCGGGTTTTGTGAGCTCGATTGCCGGAGCCGGCGGAATGATAGTTTTGCCGTTTTTATTGTGGGCAGGTGTGCCGCCATTGAATGCCTTGGCCACGAATAAATTTCAAAGTGTGTTTGGTACACTCTCATCGACCATTAATTTCTTACGTCGAGGACAACTACAATTAAAACCTTTGTTGCCTGCAATTGTTTGTGCGTTTGTAGGGGCCTGTGTCGGTACCGTGGTGGTGCAATTTTTGACATTGTCTGTGCTGGAAGCTGCATTGCCCTATCTTTTGTTATTGGTCGCATTGTTTTTCGCGCTGTCTCCACGTATATCTGATGCCGATTCTGAGCCCTTAATGTCGGCGCCCGTTTTCAATGGCGTCGTGGGCGGGGGGATTGGTTTTTACGGTGGATTTTTTGGACCTGGAATGGGCTCATTCTATGCGATTGCCTTCGCCGCGTTGCGAGGGTTTAACATGCGTAAAGCTACCGCAGCAACCAAACCTCTGGTGTTAGTGACTAATACTACCGCCATGCTGATTTTTCTTTGGGGAGGTTATATTGTTTGGGAGCTCGCGCTGGTAATGGCTTTGGCTCAGGCGATTGGTGCCCGTATTGGTTCTGGTCTGGTTATGCGTAAGGGCTTGGTTTTGGTTAAGCCCTTGTTGATAATTTGTACGGTCGCTATTGCGACAAAATTACTGTTATCCTAATTCATCCACCCCGTCTTGGAGCTACTATCGATGAATACTGTTTCACCTTTTGCTCGCTTTATGATGTTGGCCGCCGCTTTTGTTGTGGTCGTGGCAGGAATGAAAGCCGCTGAGGAATTGTTGGTACCGTTTTTATTGTCTCTGTTTATTGCGGTACTGTGTTCGCCCCTGCTGTCGTGGCTGAATCGCTACCGCGTACCTAACGGCGTGGCGATACTCATTATTATTGCCGTTATAGTGGTGGCAGGGGTCGTAGTAGGTGCCGTTGTTGGTGCCTCAATTAGTAGTTTTCGCGGTGATTTGCCTGAGTATCAACTCCGTTTGCAGCACATCAGCTCAAACTTTATTGAGTGGCTAGAGCTTAAGGGCGTGAGCATTGACCTTACGCAGTGGCGAGATAGCTTTGATCCTGGCGCGGCCTTATCGCTGGCGGGAAATACATTGGCCTCTTTTGGTAATGTTATGACCAATGGGTTTTTAATCTTGCTTACGGTGATATTTATTCTGGCTGAAGAGGTACGTTTTACTGAAAAACTTCGCCAATCAGAAGGCGACAGCAATAAATCCCTCGGCGCCATTGAGCGTTTTAGTCACAGCGTGAATCAGTACATGGCCATTAAAACCGGTCTCAGTCTGTTAACCGGGCTAATCATTATTCTGTGGCTATTATTTCTCGGTGTAGACTATCCAGTGCTATGGGGCTTGTTGGCTTTCTTGCTGAATTTTGTACCCACGCTGGGTTCAATCATAGCGGCCGTGCCTGCAGTGTTGTTGGCTTTGGTGCAGTTAGGCGTGGGGGACGCGGCAC
>Ga0209081_1001872_pt1 | contig 12387 bp, 9 predicted proteins | sample GOMGulsemesocosm_4_FD_184636 | JGI IMG/M metagenome (GOLD analysis project Ga0209081, IMG submission 184636) | Methane-oxidizing microbial communities from mesocosms in the Gulf of Mexico - GOM15B Gulf of Mexico (SPAdes) (version 2) | ecosystem: Environmental > Aquatic > Marine > Cold seeps... | reverse complement strand
ATACTTCAGTCGAACCACTGATGTTAGTGACTTAGCCAGTATGTCTTCAACCCCGCTTAACAACTGATTAATATCACAACATTCTGCATGCCCACTTTCTGGACGAGAAAAGTTAAGCATTTTCTTGGTTAATTTTTTACCACGATCCGTGGCATGAATAATTTCATCCAAAAACTTCTCAGCGCCTGCATCCTTGGCATATTTTCGTTTTAATAAACCGGTATAGCCTGTAATAACACCCAGCATATTATTGTAATCATGCGCTATTCCACCCACTACTTGACCCAATGCATCCATTTTTTGGCTGCGAATAGCATGCTCTTCAGCAAATTTCCGCTTACTGGCATCGCGCGCCTCGGCAATCAAATAAATAATTTCGCCTTGCTCATCAAATACAGGGTGCAAGCTAAAGTCCACCCACAAGGAGCCTTCATCAAGGTTCACTTCTACCTCACGATAAACCGTTTCCCCCTTTGCGGCTAAACGACAATCTCCTTCCACCACCCCTTGTTCATTATCCCCAAGCCAAGAGGTTTCCCAAAGCGGCACACCCAAAACATCCGATAGTTTTGTACCCGTCACTCTTAAGGTACGCTCGTTAATGAAGCTAACCTTGCCATCAGGCAACAGTGTTGCGATCATGGTTAACATACCATCCATCAACTGCTTCAACTGCTTTTTAGTGCTTCGCTCGATACTGGCTAATCGTTTTTGCTCAGTCACGTCCATAATCAAAGATGTGACACCAATAATCTCACCCATATCGTTGACTAAGGGTGTGTTATACCATTCACATAAAATAGTTCGTCCATCTTTTGTTCTATTTTCATTTTGATGTCGTCGCCCCCCTGTACCAGCGATTAACGCGGCCCATACTTCATTGGCCTCCGCAACATTTTTTTCAAATACAATATTACTTGAAGCCGGCTGACCCACGACGTCTGATCGCTTAAAACCAAAGATATCCTCCGCGGCCCGGTTTAAATCAATAAATTCAAAACGAGTATTCCACTCAATCATCCCTAATGGCGACTCCTTCCAATGTAGGGATAAGCGCTGTAAGTTACTTTTAATCTCTTCTCGTAGAGAGTACTGCTCAGACACGTCATTAAACACCAGCACCATACCTAAAACTTTATTATCATCGCCACAAATCGGTGCCGCCGAATCTGCAATTTGATATTCAGCACCACCTTTAGCCAGCAACGTAGTATGGTTACTTAAGTAGACCGTCTCCCCTGAAGCCAACACCTTTTCAATCGGGTTGACAATGGGTTGTCGCGTTGTTTCATCTATAATCTGAAAAACGTTTTGAACTTTTTCTCCGTATGCTTCAGTCGCCGTCCAGCCCGTTAACTGCTGAGCAACCGGGTTCATCCGAGTCACCAAGCCCTTTGCATCTGTAGCAATAACCGCATCACCAATGCTGTCTAAGGTTACATTTAAATCTTCCTCGCTTAGCCTGATTTTTTCTTCAGCTATATCACGTGACTCAAACACATCACTAAGCACATCACTAAGCAAGCGAACTTCTGGGTCAGCTTGCGATATCGTTGAAAAATCAATTTTCCGCTCAGACTGATACAACTCCAACCTTTTTATTAACTGCCTCAACGGCTGCATAGCACCCTTTGCAAATAACCACGCAATAAATACACAGAACAGGGAAATTAATACCGAACTAAGAATCATTCTATCATTCGCCGCTTTTGCTCTCGCTTGCAGCTCGCTCTGATTTAGGCCTATATGTATCTGCGCCGCTAAACCTATAATTAAAGATTGCTCATATTCATACACCAAGCCACGACCCTCAACATAGTATTTCGCAACAAGGTCTATTCCTCCTGAGTCATTCAATGACGAGGTATGGTTAGCAATATTGTTATAAATAAACTCAGGAATCCCTTTATTATAAGAATGAGCAAAGATCAAACCATTCATCCCCGTCACATATAAATATTCTATAGGGGTATCCTCGTAACTTTGCGCTAACGTTAGGTGCAATAAGTGATTAAGCTTTGCCTGCCTACCTAATATAATATCCTGGGTAACAGCATCTGCCATTGACTGAACCAAAGTTTTCGCTAAGGTTTCTTGTGACTCATATTGCTGCTGTGTCATTTGCTGCCTAAAACCAACGGCATTAATGGTAAAAATAACGGCACTAATGACCAGAACAATGAGCGGCAGCCGTGTACTAAGCTTCATACTTACTCACCTGCCCCGTGTAATTTAAACTCGTCAACCTGCCTGACCAATAATTTGAATATTTCAGCATTAGCAGCAATATAGGCACCCTGCTTATAGTCAAGCAGCGCCTGCTGGACACGCTTAACCACCTCGCTATCAACATAGATATTATTAGCAATACCATACGTTGGATACGGTAACGAACGTTGCAGCACTCGCAACTCTCCACGCTCAACATAGCTACTCACCAACCCCTCCTCTAAGGCACAAACACCAGCTTTCCCACCAAGCACATCCTCTAAGCATTGCGCAGGTGAATCGGCATAGTACGCACCCTTAATATTAGACAGTAAAAAACCCTGTTGCTTCAGCATCACTCTTGGTTTTAGATCCCCTTCTATAGACCCCTTAACACTCAGCGCAAGACTTTCTTTATTAATTGTCTTTAAACTGTTTAAAGGACTCCCTCCTTTAACAACAAACACCGTCCGCTTTTCTAAGGCAGCTTCTCTAGCCAAAGGCTCAGCCCCATACTCATTTGCAGCCAAAACTAGACCGATCGCATCAACCATCGCAAATTGAACCAAATCATCGCCTAACATATCAGCTGCGCTTTGGTTCTTTGGTGAATAGAGCAATTTAAATTGAAAACCCGTTGTTTTCGAAAGGTATGCCAATAAAGTCAGGTGCTTTTTAGCAGCATCAATAGTTCTGTATTGGTGATCCACCCCCATAAAATAAAAATTATCAGGCAATAATGCATCATGACCAATTACCTCATGCCGTTCCAGCATTGCTGAATCGATGCGTATACTAGGGTCGACACGTTGAACATCCTCTCGCTCACCGCAAGCCGTTAACAACACACTCAAAACAAATATACTTAATAAATTATTCATCGTACTAACAACCTTACTCAATTACCCCTCTCCCACCTTTTCAGCTATAGCCCATTTACAATTTAGAACAACCTATCTCCGACCATGTTTCCGTAACCCCTGTGGTGTAAAAAGCTCGGTACTAAAGCCAATATCTTCGCCATCACGCGTGGTAAACCTTGGTGGGCCAAAGCCCTCTATTTCACCCGCTTGATATTGCCAGAATGGGTAACTCGCATAACGTCCAGTAATTAAATCAATATGCACATCACCTATGCCACGAGTAATATTTAAGCCGTGAATGAAAACATTATATTGCTCAGCAACACGCCATAACCGATCCTTCTGGTCATAAGTCTCATTACCTAAAGCAATCCAGGTATCCTCATCAAAGTAAGCGGTTTGTCGTTTATATAGATCAAACAAACCATCCTTTACCGTAGCCTCCACCACCCAAACACGATGCAGTTCATAACGAACCAAGGATTGATTAATATGTTTTTTACCAAAAATATCATCAAAGCTTAAGTTCTTATCCGCCAGCTTATTACTATTGTAAGGAACAAAAAGCTCCTTTCTGACCGGTGCGGCATAGTTATGCCGAGTATATTTCCCACCGAACCACATCATCCAACGATCCTCGGAAGTAATCATCCCGTCTGAGCCAAATGACGGGCTGTCATGAAAGCCTATTTCAGGCGCCTTACGTACACGACGCTGCCCCGGTAAATACAAGTAGGCACGCGCCGAGAAGTCATTCATGTAAACACAACCACCAAACATTAAGCCCGCTGAACGTGTTGGCTTTTTTAGTAATTGTGAGCCGCAATAAGCACTGCCACCCATAATCGTCAAAACCTTACTCTTTTTTAACTCATTATCGTTTGCCACCCACCAAGGATATATTTGCCGCATATGCTGAATAACATCTGTTCTATTACCCAAATAATCAACTATAACACCGTTGTACATCGCATTTGATGAACGCTCACGAAACGCCAAATAATGGCTCCACACCGCTTCTGCCCCTGTTTTAGGAATAGGAAACGGGATACCCCCGCCATCAATCGTGTTATCCAAACAAACCCGCCCTGTTTTTTCATACTCAGGGCAAACAGTCACTTTTTTAGCCTGCTCTAAGGTCGCTTGATAAATCCGCTCATCATAGGCTCCCGTTCTATGCGTTGGATACACATTCATAAAGAAGGTTTCGGGGTATGCCTTAAACATCGCTATCTGGCCTACCGTTAACTTTTCTTTATACTCTTCATGGTTAGCGGCTGTAATAGTAAATAAGGGCTTCTCATTTGCGAAAGGGTCAATCACATTATTCGCTTCAGAGCCAGGAACACCACTAATAGGTTTACTTTTCCATTCGGGAATGGTCCCTTCCTTGTTACCGGCTCGAATAGCACCCATTGGGGTTAACTCTGTTCCTTCTATACCTAAGCGAGAAAGCTCGTCATTCGTCAGTTCAGCCATCACCAAATTGGGCAACAGTAAAGAGGAGAGCAATATCACAATCGCTCCGTTTAGCATCGTATTGCTGCGACTCATAAGTACTCCTGAAAATTTTTTAAATTTCATGACTAAAAAGAATAACTCATATTAGCTTGAACAAAATCTCGGTCCGTTGAATCATTCAGCCGACCGCCCCCTTCATTTAACATTGCATTTGAGCCATCAAACATTGTCCAGCTAACACCACCGGTGATGGTTTCATTGCCATAACTAAAGTTAACACCCAGCGTTAAAGACTTCCTGTCTTCAAGAAACAGAGGTGAAATTTCATTAGATACCCCCTCCACATCATATCTAAAGGCTATAAACGGGGACGCATTAACCACATTAAAAAAGGCAGCGTAATACACCAAGCTGTGTTGAAGCTGAAAGCCCCAGAAATCATCGGTTACCTGTGAGGCAAAAATTGTTTTCACGGGGCCTGTCACAGCCGGATCTAAGGCTTCATTTCGCGGCAAACCATCAACCCAGCCATAAGCAGCTTCAATAATGGTTGAACTATCATCCGCCCCCCAAAATTGACTGGTTCCCCAAATCCTATAAAACGTCATTTGTATTTGATGCCGATCAACCGTCTCATAGCCTCGTATTTCCTGCCCTAGCACACATGCTCCAAGGGCGCAGCTACCGACATCGAGTCCATAAGCATTCAAAATAGGCGCTGTCATTTGTATAGGCGCATCCTTTCGCAAGCTGTATTCACCTGAAATAGCCCAGTCTGAGATATTAGCCGTAAAAGACAAACCAAAACGCTCGATATCCTCAGCATAATCTAGAAAAAATTGGTTGGTTCCGTAATACGATGAAAGCATCGGCACATGGTCATGTAAGTTCTGGTAATAAATACCGAACTCAGAACCACCCAGGAACTCTGGAAAAAATCGCCTAAGAGCAAGACCATATTGAGCTCCTTTGGCAAAGTTATCAGCCGCTCTATATAGCGCATCTAAGCCACAAGAAACACCATCGGGTGAAACACAGGCTGCATCAATAACACCATCACCCGCATGGTCAAATCCACCGCCTTTACCCGCACCATCTAAGGTTGCAAAAAAAGCACCTGCGGGGTCTAACTCAATTGGGTCAAAGTCAAACAAGTAAAAGGATTAATGTTCCATCCAATATAAGCCGCTTGGGTTCCTATAAAAGCATCTTTTAGTGCCAGGCCAGGCTGTCTTAACTGGTTAACATCAACGGTATTGATATCATTTATAGAACCTCCAATAAAGGTGTTCTCACCCCAGCTAATCACTTGCTTACCCAGTCTTATATTGACCTGCTCTTCATCTCCAAAGTAGCCATACACAAAAGCATCTGTCAGCATAAACTCGCTCACCAACTTATCCTTGGCATCATTCGCTAACTTAACTTGGTCATATTGATAGTCATAAAAATAGTTACCGCGAAGCAGTAGCCCGGTCGTTTTATAATCTAAAGAAAGCGTACTGGAGCCTCGGATCGCACTACTAAAAACATCCCCCGCATCATCAAAATGCCTATTACCATAAGCACCCAAATTATCGTGATCGGCATCTTCTGTTCGCACCGAAAGGCCATACGTGATGTCCGTATCAAAACTTCCTTTTAACTCACCGTGGTGAAAACTAACAGCCTGCACAACCGTATGCTGAAACAACATAAAAAAACTAGCCAAAACTAGCCATTGAACACGCTTAGCTGGCACTTTTATTAATACCCGATTCATCACGCCTCCTTTAATTAACAAAAAATAACCGTTAATTAATATTAGCGCAAATTTAAGCGTATTGTGGCCTTGTATGAAAATAAGACAAACTAAACATTAATGCATTTAAATTCAATAGCTTAACCAACCATTAACCTTAACTCATTCACTATCAACCAAAGCTATAACTTTTTATGCCTTCACCCTACGTTCTGCAACTAACAATTGCGTTTTACCAACCATCAATTCAATCGTCATATATAAGCGTTTGAAAACACTCTCTTGCCGATAAGGCAGACCATGCTTATTACAGATCGCAATGACCTGCGGACGCATCTTTTGGTACTGACTTAAAGGCAAAAAGGGTAGCAAATGATGTTCTATTTGGTAGTTAAGCCAGCCATGTAAAAAATCAACTTTATCGGAACCCGTATTGTAATTAACACTACCAATAATCTGCCGTAGATAAAACTCACCTTTACTATCAGACGGCTCTTCAAAGCGATAAATATCTTCCGCTGTATGATTTGGAATAATCACTAAGAATGAGTGCAAATTAGCAAATAGTTCTGCCAATAATGACGTTAGCAATACATTGGTCGCGGCCTCTACTCCAAGTGGCAAGAACAAAGCAGGCAAGCAAATAAAGCGGAAGAATATATACGGTAAATAGCAGGTTAACCAGAGTGACGCACCCTGCCCATAAAATGGGTTCCTCGCTGGGCCGACCCATTCTTTCTCCCCTCTCTTACGGCGCTGAATATTATTCGAAATCAACAGTGTTTTCGGGGCGTAATAAAAGGGTTTCCAAATACACGCCAGTAGCGCAACAAAAAGATAACGTAGGAATAACGGAATCTTAGGGTTACGTAAAGGGCGCGTGTTTTGCTCTATATGATCAGGGTCTTCCTTTTCACCTAAGTGGTAGTGGTGCATTTTGTTATGTTCCACATCCCACGCTTCTGGGCTAATCCAATCGAGCCAGTCTAGTGTTCGCCGCCACCAACCTTTCGCAAAGCCTTTACGCGTATAACGCAGAGGAACACCTGGAACCTTATCATATGCCCCATGCAAAATAGGGTGTGTAACATTAGCCCAGCGACAAACGTTCGCAAAGCTAATTAATAACGCTGCAAAAGGATTAAACGGAACAAGCCATGCCGTTGCATAACCCAGTACTGCCAACACGCGCCCCCACCGTTCTATTTTCTTAAGGTGCTGAAAATCTTGCTGATTAGGCGCGCCGACTGTTGCCCTTAGTGCATCAATATCTTTAGCGAGTTGCTTTCTATCAACAGCAGAGTAATCTATTTTCATATAACACCTATATTGATTCGACCTATTCGTCACGAGTCATTCAAACTTGAAGGACGTGCAAACAAAGGAGTATCGCTCTAAAGAGTAAACACTCTTCGCTAACGATGCTTGCTTGAACAACAGGCAAAAAAAATCCAACTATTAGAAGTTGGATTTTTGTGTTTGGATGGTGGGTCGTGCGCGATTCGAACGCGCGACCATCGCATTAAAAGTGCGGTGCTCTACCGGCTGAGCTAACGACCCTCCAAGAAGGCGTGTATAATAGCGTTTTCACGCAGAAAGGCAAGCCTAATTTGCAATTAAATAACAATAATTTATAAATTACTGCTGATACAGGGTTGAGTCTGGCTGTTTAGCCTTCTCAAAGCCTTGTTTACGCAAACGACACGACTCACATTCACCACAAGCTTCGCCTTTTGCATTGGCTTGATAACAAGACACTGTTTTACTGTAGTCCACATTCAATGCAACGCCCTTTTGAATGATTTGCGCCTTGCTGAGGTTAATTAGCGGTGTATGAATTTTAAAGCCACCCTCTTCTACACCGGCCTTTGTCGCTAAGTTAGCTAGTTTTTCGAACGCTTCGATAAACTCAGGGCGACAATCAGGGTAACCGGAGTAATCTACGGCGTTAACGCCAATAAATATATCCCAAGCCTCCAGCACTTCCGCCCAGCCCAAAGCAATCGATAGGAACACGGTATTTCGTGCTGGCACATAGGTAACAGGGATTCCCTTAACTTGGTCCGTTGGCACATCAATACCCTCGTCGGTTAGCGCTGAGCCACCAAACTCCCCCATTCCCAACGTTATCGTTTTATGCTCACTAACGGCGTATTTTTTTGCCAGCTTTTCAGCGGCCTTTAATTCGGAGTTATGCCTCTGCCCATAATCAAAACTCAACGCATAACACTCGTAACCTTGCTCTTCGGCAATGGCCAATACAGTGGCGGAGTCTAAACCACCTGAAACTAATACAACGGCTTTCTTTTTCATCATTAATTCAATCTATTATTGAGACCGGTTATTTACCTGGCTCGTCGCCCCATAAGTATTTGTGAAGCTGAATTTGGAATCGCACCGGTAGTTTTTCCTCCAAAACCCAACCTGCCAAATCGACTGCTGCCAATTGACCTTGAACTGGGGAAAACAAAACCTCACACTTATCTTGCAGCTCATGCTGATACATATGTTCTTTCGACCATAAGAAGTCATCACGATCACAAATAACATATTTAACTTGGTCGGCTTCAGTTAGAAACGCGTAGTTCTGTGACTTATTTTTGGCCTCTTCTTTCGAACCTGGCGTTTTCACATCCAACACCTTAACAACTCGTGAGTCTACGTTCGATACATCTAAGGCACCGCTCGTTTCAAGTGAAACTTTGTAGCCTAAGTCGCAGAGCTGTTGCATTAAACTATGCACACGCTTTTGCGCCAAAGGTTCACCGCCGGTAACATTAATATACGTTGCACCAATAGATTCAACTTCTTCGATAATGTCACCAATCTCGCGCTCTTGGCCACCGTGAAAAGCATACTCAGTATCACAGTAACCGCACCGCAAGGGGCAGCCCGTTAGCCGAATAAACGTAGTGGGCAAGCCCATCGTTTTACCTTCGCCCTGTAAAGAGTAAAAAATTTCGGTAATTCGTAAACTATTTTTCTTCATCAAAAATATATCGCTTAGTGCTTTTCTTGCTGCATACGTTCAAGCCTTTTTGTCGCTAAACTAGCCACCGTTGTACCCGGGTAGTTAGCAGTCACTTGTTGTAAGCTCTTTCTTGCTTGTTGCCACTGTTTTTTCTCGTATTGAATAAAACCAATTTTCAATAATGCATCTTTCGCTTTAGCGTGTTGAGGAAACTGTGTCAGCACTTTATTAAATTCATCAAGCGCACGCGTGAAATCACGATTTACATAGCTCGCCTCAGCCAACCAGTAGTACGCATTAGCCAAATAAATACTCGTCGGGTAGCTACTCACAAACGCTGAAAAATCATCAATGGCTTGCTGGTAATTCCCTGCGCGTAATCCAGCGAATGCTTTATCGTAAGCCGCCTTATCTATACCAAGTGGTTGCGACTGAGGTTTTGTCGATACATTGCTTGCTGGAGAGGTGCTTGCCGCAGAACCATTGGGTTCTGTTAACGGCAACGGCTGTTTGAGAACAGGCATTTCCAATTGCTGAATACGTCTATCTGTATCTAAATACAAATCACGCTGGCGCTTTTTTAAACTTTCGATCAGATATGTTTGCTCTTCAAGCTGGCCGCGCATTTGTTGCACATCATTCTGTAGCTGTTCTAACCGTTTATACATCCCTAATAAGCTAGATGATGTTGCGGCAGCTACCGGCTGGGAATTCCCATCGACTACTGGTGGTAGGGCTGCCGAAGCAGCCCCACTAAGTAGTGCCAGAGCAGCAAGCTGCCCCGTTATTTTTTTAGCTATCAATGTGCTGGATAAATCAATTCAACACGACGGTTTAAACGCCAAGACTCTTCGTTATGACCTAACACAACAGGTTTTTCTTCACCTAGAGCAACCGCTTCTGTTTGGTTTCCAGATGCGCCCTGGAGTGATAATAAGTTTTGTACTGTTTTCGCACGCTTTTCACTTAAAGCCACATTGTATTCACGTGTACCACGCTCATCTGCATGGCCTTCAACAATAACTGCAACGCCAGCATTCGCTGCTAGATACGCACCGTGCGCGGCTAATACTGCTTCATACTGAGGCTCAACAGCATGGCTATCAAAAGCAAAGTAAATCACTTTTGTTGATAAAGCACTCGCTGGGTTATCTAAAGGGTGCCCTGTAAAGTTATTACCGTCACTTAAACCGCTTGTACTTGCACCACCATTAGTACCATCAATGCTGCCATTCCCACCAGCTTGTTCATCTCCACCCAACATACTACAACCTGCTAATGCAGATGATAAACAGAGACTCGCCAATAATTTTTGATATGTTTTCATTTATTCATTTTCCTCTAATATTGTTTAAAAGGTGACCAAGCTGGTTCTCTTACATCCCCGCCTTGAAGGCGTAATTTCTGATGTACTTTACCATCAGATGATACAGCAGCTAATATAGTTTTCAAACCATCACTGGTTGAATACAAAATCATACTACCATTTGGCGCATAGCTGGGGGATTCATCTAAGCTTCCATTACTAAGAATCGAAGTAAAACCCGTGGCCAGTTCAAGGCTTGCTATACGATACTGCCCATTGATTCTATGAACCATGATGATACGTTTACCATCCGGTGAATAACTTGCTCGCGCGTTATACACACCTTCAAAACTCAGCCGTTCAGCCTTACCACCACTCACAGGGATACGGTATATTTGCGGCTTCCCACCTCGATCGGAGGTAAAGATAATATGACGGCCATCGGGCGACCATGACGGCTCAGTATCAATTGCATAACTACGTGTTAAACGACGAAATGAACGTGTGATGACATTATAAACATAGATATCCGCGCTACCATCTTTCGACAGCGTTAATGCTAATTGACTAGCATCAGGTGACCACGCTGGTGCTCCATTAATACCTTTAAAGGAATGGAGCTTTTCTCGCTGACCCGAGCGTAATGTTTGCGTATAAATAGAAGAACGCCGCCCCTCATAAGAAACATAAGACAGCTTATCTCCACGTGGAGACCATGCTGGAGACATAACCGGTTCGGATGAGGTAACAATTGTCTTCGCACCAAAACCATCAGCATCAGCCACTTGAATTTTATATTCAACGGCTCCCGTACGCCCTGGCATTGATGTAACGTAGGCAATACGCGTGCTAAACGCACCCTTTTGCCCAGTAAGCTTTTCATAAATCAAATCACTAATACGGTGCGCTGCTGCTCGCAAACCAGACTGACTAGCAGGAATACTAAAACCCGTTAGTTGCTCACCCTTATAAACATCGAATAATTGAAACTGGATGTTCAAGCGCCCACCTATCGCAGGTAACACCTTACCTACGACCAAATTATCCTGTCCCAATACCTGCCAATTACGGAAGTTAACGTGCTCCGAAGAGGAGGGTTTACTTAGCATATCCAAACGTGACAAAGGCTTAAAACGACCACTACGCGCCAAATCATCACTAATCACTTGAGCGATATCAACCATAACACCACCCACGACTTGATCGCTGGAAAACGGCACAATTGCAATCGGTTGCGCAGAGGATACCCCCTGAGTAATTTCAATTTTTAATGCACCACCCCATGCAGAAAAACTTAGCATGAAGCTTAGAAATAAACCTAGTCTTTTTAACTTACTCATTTACGGTTAGCCTCCCGGCCTAAAATTAAATTCAAGCGTCCTAAAGTGTTTAAACATATTCGAATCACTCGGCAACGGTAATGGCGCTGCCTTTTTAGTCGCCAGCTCAACAGAGCGGTCAAAAAAAGCATTTCCACTACTCTTAATAACCCGTGCATCAACAACATCGCCACCCGGAATCAAACGCACGCGTACATCACAAGCAAGCCCAGTAATATCACCCGGTGGAGGGTTCCAATTACGTTCAACCTTCTGCCTAATCAAGTCACTAAAGCTCGCAACAGCGGCCTGCACCTCTCTTTCTTGCTGCTCTTCCAGTAATTGTTGCTGCAAAGCACCCTCTCTTGCCGCCTGCTCTGCTACCGCTCTTTTCTTAGCGTCTGCTTTCTTCTTAGCGTCTGCTTTCTTCTTAGCGTCTGCTTTCTTCTTAGCGTCTGCTTTCTTCTTAGCGTCTGCTTTCTTCTTAGCGTCTGCTTTCTTCTTAGCGTCTGCTTTCT